>ERZ1036435.60-NODE-60-length-100409-cov-11.500688_pt1 | contig 100409 bp, 43 predicted proteins | sample MGYA00514223_ERZ1036435 | MGnify/ENA primary metagenome ERZ1036435 (study PRJEB33795, sample SAMN09464927) | human gut metagenome | host: Homo sapiens | place: USA: Stanford, California | collected 2016-08 | study: EMG produced TPA metagenomics assembly of the...
CACCTGCAGTGTCTGAACCATTGGGGTTAGGACCGGGACCACCTGCAGTGTCTGAACCATTGGGGTTAGGACCGGGACCACCTGCAGTGTCTGAGCCACCAGGATGAGGACCGGGTCCGCCATCCATGTCAGGACCACTAGGTATGGAACCAGTTTCATCTTTTTGTTCTGGGATACTTGAATTCGAATCAGATCCCAATCCATTAGACTCGGAATTTTTCTGCTGTTTTGTCAAGAAGACTGAACATGTACGACCACCTAATAAGATCGATGGGTAACGGCCCCTGATTGAATTGGAACTTTCGCTACAGTGGTTAATAATACTATAATGCCGATCGCTGTAATAGGTAGCTATCGCATCTAAACCACTTCTAATTGTAATGGCATTTTGTTCCGAAATTATGTCAACGTGTTGGTAAGAAGAGTCATAAAAGGTAGAAAATAGCATATTGGTGGTATCAACATCATTGATATTTGGAGAATATAAATCAGCATTGACGAACTTTATACCATCCTGACCTTTTGGAAAAACATTTAGAAATAAAAACCCAGATGGCCCTATCATAGGTCCTTTTGCTAAGTCAATTGTAAGTGGAGAAACAATCGAATAACCAATATATCCTAATGTGTAAATTTTTGGGTCTGTAGTTTCACTGAAAATGTCAGCATAAATGCCAATGACACCTTCACAACTAATAATTCCCGATAAATCATTTTTTCTTTTGTAAATACCGGCTTCATCAATTCTGTCTGTACCTAGATCTAGTCTCCAATATTTTAATGGGTATTTGTTATCTACAGTTTGTTCTGGAGACAACATTTCTAATTTGCCTAAGATAACAATGGGTGAATTATAAGGAGCCTTATAAGTACCACCGATATGGATTGAGCCAATATCAATGCTACCATCAACACTGCTATCAAGTTTTGGAACAGTAATCTTCATGCTACTATCCTTGGAAATAAATAGTCCATTTTCATCAGAATTTATATCAAAATTGAACAGCTCATATGCTTGCTTAGAATCAGAGTACTTCAATGAACTGCCATCGAAAATAAACTGAGACCCTTGATCTAGCTTCACCTCACCATTGATTGTTAAGCTATATTTAACGTTGTTCCCTGAAGTTGTTTCTATATTTAGTAAAGAGTTTCCTCTCAATATGACACCAGAAGTCAAATGTATTGCTGAATAGTTTTTCAAGGTTATTTTAGCATTATCTAATACCAATTGCTCAGCTTCTGTAAAAGACGTATCACCAGTTACGGTACTATCAAGCACGAGCTCTTCATTTTGATACGTTTTTGCAGTTGTAACACTCCACGAAAGTACCCAAGCAAATGTTGAAAAACACCGATAAAGCCTCATTATCAAAGTTAAATTAAAGCAGCAGCTTCTTCCTTAACTAAGTAGATTATATATGCGTATTTTATGCAAATAATGCTCAGTTAATGATGTCTGGTAGAAAAAAAATAAAAAGAGCTTATATCTAATAATTCGAAAATTCCCAAATTGATAAAATATAAGATAAAATCTCAGTTTATATATCAATTTATTATGAAATCAAAACCTTAAAAGAGAATGAAAGGAAATATGCGACTGTTCTTAGATGATTTACTAAACTGTTATACAAACACGGTTCTTGGTTTACATAATACAACAGCCGCCATTTTTTTTCCATTTCAGGAAAAACATGCGAAAATTTTGTCTTCATTTATTTGATCTTTCGATTTAGAAACTATGAATAAACACGACAAGGGGAATGTATAGAACATTTTTATGATTATAGCCGAGCAAAAGTTTTCAAGTGCTAAAAATTAGGGAAATTTTTGCATTTCCGATAGAGTTTTTTTCTGCAAAGAATAGAGATGAGCAAAAAAAAAACGAGCATCAGAAGCAAAAGAGATTACCAAATAGTATCATAGGAGTCATTCAAGATTTTACCGTGCCCCTTACAACGGTTTATAGCAACAGTTTTGGTTGTGGTTTGAACAATGATCCCAAATATCTCCAATTTTCACCTCAATAAGGGATGAAAGTCAATTTTTATTGGATGTTTTCGCGTCGAAAAAGACCTTAACAACTCTTGACTGTAAATGATGGTCATCAAGGTGTCTGACTCAAAAAAAAAGGATTTAATGCACAATCCACAGCCATTTGGAGCAGCCAACCTTGTTTTACTCAAAAAGGATTTACCTGTGCGCCTTGAATCCGATTATTGACCGGCGTAGGTCACTGTTCCTTGGACAACGTGCTGGCTAAATATTGGTGGGATATACTGCAACCCTCTGGGATTACGGGAATTTCCTAATAGAGGTATTTTGTAAGGCTTTTGTACGGTAGTTTCTCTTTCATGAAAATCGTGAATGTCGACATTTATTGCGAGAGAACAAGATTTTTTTGCATAGAGAAAAGGACAGCACATCAATTATGTCGGGATAACAATGCGGGGAAAAATTATGTAAAGGGGTATCTCTATAGCGCCGCAGTGTATTTGGAAGTTCTAGATGTATGAGACATGCCTCTTACAGACAACCTTGAGATCGCTAAGCCAGACACAAGGTGCAAAGTAAACAAACATACAATTTGGTGTTCGATTCTTGTAACTTTAAGGTGAAATTGTCCAGTTGGTGACTAAAATGATTTGCATTTTATCTAGTTAGAGTAATTGGGGTTTTGTTTTGTTTTGTTTTTTTTCGGAGTCCAAAATCCCATGATTTAAAGAAGTAGGTGTTTGTGGTCCATATTACTGAAATAGTACCTACCTGTATCGAAAAGAAAGTTGTTAGCTATTGTTATGATAAATAATCATAATCATCAGTGTGCTACTTTCTACTCCGGGTTGAATCTATAAACAGTGTATTTCCAAACATTTTTCTTGTTCTCCGAACATTGTAACTATAATATAAGTATCCTCTGTTCTTCAATTAAATAAAATGATAGCTACATGTGGCTTGCCCTAGTAACTTGATATTATATTGCAAATTGGTTTGATTTGAGTAACTTGATATTATATTGCAAATTGGTTTGATTTGAGGTTATATTTATTATAACTGAATGAGCTACAGTTTCATCTTATTTGTTGAACTTTTTGTCACTTTTCAATATCCAATAGATAAAACTTGATGCTTTTGAAATCATCAGCGGTGAATTTGTATTCGAGTTTTTCTTTATGTTTTCTTTCGTGAATTGCAGCAGTAGATATTGTTGTGTAGATAGCATAGAATTAGTGGCTATCGATTCCAAGTGATAATACGAATCACTCGTTACTGTAGACATTTAAGATATTATATTTATTCAGTAATGTTGTGTATTTGGTTTTGAATAAAACTAACGAAAGCCAGCTCATTTAGATTTGATAAAGTCAGTTTAGTTATGATAATTTGAAAATGTTGCATGGTTCTATTCATAGCACGTGGAAGATCTATGTCACTTTTTTTATTAATAAGAGGCTTATTTGGGTGCGTAAATATTATGATTTTGAAATTTACTTTCATGAATTATTTGTCAAGGTAGCAGTTAGAAATTTATAGTTAATGGAATTTTTCTTAATCAGATATGTTAAAAGGTCGTCATTGTAATATATTTGAAAAAACTGTTTATTCAACGAAGACAAATATCATTCAGCAGTATACCAGAAGTCATAAACGATGAAATTTGAAGTTGGTCAACAATACTCTTAGTAGATTTTCTGATCTTATATTAAAAGATAATAAATAATGTATTTATGACTGTTATCAAATATTTCTGCTTTAGTTGACCATATTTATATAACCAGTATATTTAGAAACTTATATAACGGAGATTTTAATTTCTATGTAAGCTTACAATTTTGTACTTATTTGACTAAAAATACTAAACCTAGCAGATAGAATTTTATTATTGTCATAATTAATCGTGAGAGTTTTGGTTGTTTCATCATATGTTATGAATTCCGATATATTCAAAATAGTGAATGTCAAGAGACCAGACTACATTCAATTTATGTTGCTAGCTAATGTTTCCCCTATTGAAACATTAGTTTCATTGATTACTCGGATCAATATCATTTCACTTTTGCCTTGTGAAAGCTACAAATTGTCTAAGTAAGTTAGAGAACATGCATACGAAATAGGATATCACTAAATTAACCATAACTATAATATTTAAAAGTTTTCGCAAATATCCAACGTGTAAGAAAGTCAAGAAAGAACGGTTTTCCCTTGTGGTCTAAGCCAGCAGCATTTGGATTATTTATCTTGAAGTAAATTAAATCCATCTCATTTTGCCCAATAATGTGGTTTCGAAATTAGAAAATATAAAATTTTTAAACCTTGTATCCTCCTAAAATAATTGTATTACATAAAATTTGTCTGGTTACAATAAGAAAATAATAGTATATATCTTTCCAAACGCATTTTTTACTTTCCTTTTGAGAACTAGATTATTGCGATCATAATTTCATGTTTAGGTCAAATTCCTTTTCATACCTTCCTCGAGTTTCTTTTTACATAAAATCTAGTCAACCATTTCATGAAAATCGTTGAGCATTATGTGATGATTATGCACAACTGAACATTCACATGCTCGTTCAAACCTTTACCCGGCCTATTATGAAAACAATTGTTTTTCGTTTCGGGTTGTAAAGTAAACAAAGAACGATGACTGATTGTTAGCAAATACAAAATTTTAATAAATCTAAAACTTACATGATACAAAGAAACATAACAAGATCTAAACCGAATATAAATACTATCAAACTTATTGAAGTTTTAGAATTTGAGCTCGATTCATGAATGAAAACAAGTGACGAATTCACGCAAATTTTGTTCTCAAAAACCTGTTGAACTTTTGTTGCACACGCCATTTCAGTAGCTGGTGTTGTAAAAGCAATGCTGTAACTCACATCAGGTCTAACATCAGATTGTCTAAAATTGGAGTTTACTTGTGTGGTTGAAAAAATCAGGTTTGAATAAATCGTTAAAGTATTCTCACCTCCATTATCGATTAAGAGACTTTTAATGTCATGGGAAACTTTTGAATAATAGCTACTCATTAATAGCTCCAAGTTATGCTCATATGAAGGTCTGGTCGGTTCTGATACCTTATATGTTAGTGTCCCACCCCTGTTGTTATTCATATCACCCGTTAAGTTTATTGTCTCAGAATTATCCATGGTTGTAACTACAGTATATTTTGGTTCTAACATTCGTGTAGATTTTGGTGTGTGTATGCATGAACTCGATGTTATTGCGGTTAGTTCGGCCGTGGGACTGTCACATAAAATTGAATGCTGCATATTGTTTTTTGAAGTCGATAGTGTGGTGATGTAGACACTTCTGACAGAAAAACCAGAATGTAAAGATAAAGAGCAGTTCAGACAGTCTTCCTGTGGGCAGGTGTTGGCAGGAATGAGTTCAGTATTACGAGAATCACACATCATAGAAAGATAAAGACTGTCCGGTGTCCTTTTAATTTCCATAGCAGATGAATTTTGGAATGGGAAATCATCATTACTAATTGGACTATTACAGGGTGTATTGTCTTCTGTCATACCATTGAGGCTTTTCGTATAATTAGTTAAACAACCTTTATTGGTGGACAATGACAGAGAATAACTTTCTTTATTACCGAAAGATATGTCAACGCTACTAGCAGTAACTAGTTGCTTATCAGTGTGGATAAACGATGAGAGGTAACTGTAACTATAAATCTCTGGGTCAATTGTGGGATACTTCGACTCTGGTTCAACAATACTACTGTAACCTGAAGTAACTGGTAATGTAGATCTATTTTTAAAGCTTGCTCTTCCAAAAGAAACGGGCACACTTGATTGCCCTTTAGGTGTAGATGGTATTAATTGGTTTGTCAAAGTCGATGGGCTAGAAAAGTCAAAGGGCTGAGAATAAGTTGATTGACTGAATGAATCTAGTCTAAAAGACGAATCATAAGTTAAAGATTTGTTAGGTGGATTACGGTCATAGTATTTCCTAGTAGCATTAATTATGCTGCTACTGGTGATTAGTTGATTATTATTACCAATTGTAATGAAAAATGAAATCCATTGGGATTCTACGTACTGTTCCTCATACACAACATCAATCAACAATGGTGGGGGCCTCAAAGTGCTGGTATAAGTTGCGGTACTAAATGGGTAGTCTCTATTATCTTGCAAAACTGGTTTATAATCAATAATATGATATTCAGTTATGTTATTGGCCCCTTCCAGGATAGATGTTTTTTGTTGTGGTTGATTGTAAATTGTTTTAGTTATAGTGCTCAATGGTTGTTCTTGATTAAATGGAGGCCCTCTCGTAACCGGAACAAATATTTCTACAATTTCAGTTGTAGTTTCATGGACTATCGTCTCAGTTGTAGTGAACGCCACAGACTCAAAAATCACACACATATAAAGTGCTGAAAATGGACTTGCTGGAAAGCGAGGGAGTATACCATTTACACTAACGTATCCAAGAAAACCCATATTCAGAGGATGTTTCAACACAACGTTAGTTCCACTTGGATTTATACTATCGTGTAAACTAATAGTTTGGTTATCGTAGCTCATATCAACTATTCCATCAGTCATTAGGCCTATGCCAAGTGTAGCTGGAAATTGTGACCCAGAAATATGAATATATCTCAGGCCTATTAAGTTCATATTCTTTTGTCCACTACTTAAAATGATACAAAACCAGGGTACATTAGTCAATATTATAGGACCTTCACTTACATCAAGTGTAAAATGCGAAGTTTTCACAAAACTAATATAGCCAAGTGACTTCAAAATTGGATTTTCTGAATTCCTGAAAATATTAGAGTATACTTTGATCACCCCAACACATTCGATAATACCAGTAAGTTTATTCTCCACTTTAGAAATTCCATTTTCATCAATAAAGTCTGGTCCTAAGTCTACTCCCCATATTCTGGTATCAAAATATTCTGAATCTTTAGGTGCTGATTGTACATTTAATACGCCTTCGATAACGAAGGGAGAATTATATGGGAATTTATAAGTTCCACCAATTTGTATTGTTGGAACAAAATTATTTGGAAAGTAGTTATCTAACATTTTTGGTAGTAAGATATGCATGTTCCCCCCGGTTGATATCACTAGACCATCAGCACCAGTGTTGATTATAAATCTGAAATTACTAGCTGCTTCAAAATTAGTTGCATACTCTATATGACTGCCATCAAAATAAAACTTTGAACCACTGTCTATATTGACTCTTTCTTCAATTGTAAAGTCGAATGATTGAGATGGCTCAAATGGTGGGATAACTGTTAAGATCGATTGTTGAGATAAAATAATTCCAAAAGGTAGTATAATACTTTTAAAATTTTTTAATGTAACGTTAGAACGAATAAGCCTCATTGCATCAGGATCCTCGAAAGTATCACTTCCAATGACAGCGGCATCTATTAACAATACTTGACTTTCATAAGTCCTTGCATATGAAAGATACCAGTTCAATACTATGGGAAGCCCCTTTAATAATCCGGTAAGTTTCATGTCTGTTATTTTGATTATCGAATTCGCTAATTATTTGTATTCTTCTAATATATGGTCTTGGTCAAACCATAACTTTGTGGTTTTAAGACCAATCCAAAAGATTTGTTTTCTCTAATGGTTTGTTATATCAAATGAAAAATATTACAGTAATACGGTATATCCTAAAATATTATATTCCTGAATGTTTGTTGCTTATATTTGACTCAATTCTGTTTAATATCGGTTTAATCAAATTTTCTGCTATACTAAATCAAGTTTATTTGCGTTGGTTTATCTATAGTATCATCATTAAACACCTCGTGTAACTTATAAAAAAAAAATAGCTAGTTATGAATTGAACAATTGACAGTATCTGTGTTTAAAATCCCATTGATTATAACGTACAAATTATAATATGCTAATTTCCGAGTTACCCTTTATATTCTTGTTACTGAACTAAATGTAGTTCATAAAATTGAATTGTTATAATCCAATGTAATACATCAATAATTTCATTTTGCTAATATGCTGTCTTGAAGTTAATTTACTCCCAAAAGTTTAGGTGAATCACATGGACAAATTATAAGCGAATAACACAATTTAGGTTGGTATGTAAGCAAATTATTTCATAGTTTCCAATACATTTGCTTCTCATAATTCAATTTGTGTGTGTGTGGACCCCAAATTCAAAATTCACTTACATATTCATTCAATTCAGTGTTTGAACCTTTGAATTTAAAATTTATTTTTTAATTAGAAAAGCGTAGGGCAAAAATATTTGAAGTCTCTTGAAGATTTATGATCTACAGTGCGCAACAAACTACAAATCGAATACCAGACTATGGAATACGTACACATTTAAAAAACACTATATTTTAAAGATAAGGGACAAGATTAAAAATCAAACATAAATTAATGTATGCCCTTGTAATGTTTACCAATCACCCCTTAACATATTGTAAAATGGTTTGGCATTCCTCATATATACTGTAAATTGTGCCGTATTTCTCTTATTGGAACCTTTAATTGGCCATGTTGCTGAGTAGTCCGTCATGGTAACCAATGCTTATGTTTGCATGTCAACGTTTGAAATTTTGTAATTATGCTTCATAGAATGAGCTTTTACCTATGGATATTATTTAAAACTGCAAAAATTATTCAATCTAAAATCATTGTGAAATTGATATATCGGTTTATGTCCAGAAATTGAGTTCAGGTATATTACTACTGTAATTATATTCATAATTTGCTTGACTCGATGTGATTACTTTGTGAAAGTACTACAGTCAAAACACAATTACATCCTTTTTTTTTTTGCAAACCAGTAGAGAAAGTACAACACATTTAATCTATATAATAATCCATAGGTAGGTCAAACATGTGAACAATATAAAAAAACAGTTGAGGCTGTACTAATCTTACAATAGATCAGCTGAAGAGTCTATTCGTAATGTTGCGATATTAAAATGGTCTTTTATGGCTTAATTCGGTGAGGGCAGTTATCGTTTCATAATGTTAGATTTGTCACCCTTTATGATCAGTCACAAATAATATTAGCTAATTATATTACCATTGAGTAAATTCTAGGGTTTAATTGTCAAACACTCTACCTTCTACAACAGTGTAGATGAATATGAAACATTCATGAAACCAATGCACTACTATTACTTAAGTAATAATTATATTATATTGGATAGATGAACATTGGCATACAGAGGAAGGATCATAATGAAGAAATCCTAAAGCTCTTGCAAATGACGTGATTATTACAATTGAAAAGCCATTGTATATAAATTATCTTAAGCAGTGTGAAACTACTGTACCTTTATACCTTGATATTATATTTACGGCTGTGTTGTTTGCATTTTGGATATATATTGCGTGTACATTTCTTAAGCAGCAAAAAGAAAGCTTATGGTGGGACTACAAAAGCAATGAAATAATGAGGTTTTATGGCACACCTTTAAAATAATGTTGAAATTAAGTTATAAATTTTCAAGGTTTCAGAAGCCAAAAAGCAGCTAAACTGTTATTTATGTTTATATTCAGTTATCATTACATTCGATGTATTAAAAAGAAAAGTCCTGTGTAATGTAGCAATTATTGTTTGCTCAAACTGGTCATCTAGCCAACATTAAATATATCATTTCAAACAAATCTTTTTTATAGAACATTCCACCATTTTTTTTGCTAGTAAAGGCTCTCATGAAAGATTTAATCGTTCACACTTGTATACAATTAAATTACTTTTTGAAAAAAACAAAATGTACACTAAAAATCAGCTAGTAGTAGTTGAATTTGAAATTGCAAGTCATATTTTTTAAGTCAAAATCAAAAGCTTGATAGAAACAATGATAGGTGTAAGATAACTAACTTTTATGTATTATGCATTTATCTTTTGTTATTTTCTATTGTAAGAAGAACACTCTTTTGAAGTGTATATGACAGCTAGCAATCAATAATATACTTCATATTAATTTCATTCCAAGACATCAACCTTTCTTCAGGTTAATGGCCTTAAAACATTTGAAGTTAAGTGGACTTATGTTAATACACAGAAATAAACCATAGCTACTCAATGAGATAGATAAAATTAATGTGAGAGGGAAGGCTTATCCACGTTGTATTCTAGTAGTCGTGACTTATTAATGGATTTATGTTTAAGTTAGCGTAAAATAAATGTCATAAACGAAGCTGGATCTCAATAATATTGAGAAGTTGAGAGAAATAAAATCATAACCGATTTTTACATGTAGTTCCTTTGTATCTGGAGGTCGCTTTGGCTTTTCTTATCTGGCAAGCAGTGGCACCCTAAACCAGAGGATATGTTATTTAATTGGTGTTTTCTATTTCATCAAGTATGCAACATAAGAACGGTAATGGTACATTAGTACAGCCACGCCATCATAAATGATGAACATGCTTTCACAATGAGAATAAGAAAACCTCTTTCAATAAAATGAGTCTTCAAGAAATGCACATTTACTATGTGTTGTACCTCAAATTGACGGTATCGAAATACTGTACAGGACAGTTAGTCTCTGATCCAGTATTATATGTAGGAATTAAAAAGTAAATAGAAGTAACTCACATTTTAAATGATGTTCTCTCATCTTTATTTTTTCATTTGTTATAGTACGATTGGCAATTTATTTCACTAGCTGAAAGGTCAGGAAGGTTACCTGCCACTTCTTCCAGCCTATGACCATCTTTGAAGGATCCGTTATTGCATATATGGGACAGTCCTCAACAGATTATCTTGTTTAGAGAAATGCCTACTTACTTGTGTAATGACCTAAAATGTAAGGGTCTTCCTATTGCAGTTAGATATAAGTGTTTGATTTTTTTTAGATTTATGAGTGGAGAGGAAAAATTCCACCTTGCGGGTAACAATTTCTCTATCCTTTGAAATTTGAGGCTCCATGTGTAGATGTAATGTTTGATCCAGGAAGAAAAATCCTCTCATTGATTTGATTGTTAAACCGGGTAACAAGGATACTTGCGTGAGAGAATATCGGTAAACAGCGAGAAAAGAAGGTTCCATTAAAAAAAGTTCACTACTATTCAACCATAGTGGTGAGAGGATACCTTAACTACACACTGAGAGGGGCCAATACGAAGAACAACATGTGTACTTCTACAATCCCAAATCGCTAGAAGTGTAACAGAGTACAGTACAACTCGGGAGAAGCAATGTAGTAAGGACTAGTAAGCAGAAGGGGCAGCTCAGACACAAGCAGACAACACATCAAAAGTCGAAGCCGTGCATGTAGCCCCATAACATGTTATGTGGACCCTCTTTTTATCATCTCTCCCAACCTCCTCCTCTACTCCCCCCGCTCATTTTGTTGGTTTTGCGTTCGCTTGCTTTGACCCACTGATCATTCTTGTGGTCCCCCTCCGGTGTGAATTGATCTGGGAGGGTTAATGCATGAGAATGAGAGACTTTGCTTCTCAGTTTTAGTAAAAAACCGCATTACCTAAATAAAAGGAAGTGGTATTTTGCATTTTTTTGGTTATTTTTCTTCCGTGTTTCTGAGAACGGACCGAGAGAGAAGAAATGTGAATTGCAAGACCATGAAGCACATAGGACGGTATTGCCAAGGAAAGAAGATAGAAATACGGCACTTTTCTTTGAGAGCTTAGTCCAAAGATACAGATTCTCCACTTGAATGCCGTAGCAGTACTCCACGGAATATATATGTAACCCCGCAGTTGTGCCCTAGAAAAAGAAAGCAAAACCTTAAAACAGGTGCCCTATAGGTGATTCTATTTGAAAGAAGGGTTCTTTTCACCTGCACCCGCATGCAGTAATTTCTGTGTATTTTTCAAATGCTGCATTTTTTTGACAATGAATATATGCAGAGGATGCCTGTAGTACAAGGGCTGTTTGATCCATTATGCTTGAAAATAGTGAAAAAAGCAAAGCAGCTACGTGCGGTGGGTGCTCCTTAGATACTACAGTAGCTATCAGAAACGAGATTCATGCTGCATTTTTGTGAACGGGGTTATATTCCCAGAAACTACTGTGGACGGGAATGAAAGAAAAAACAGGGAAAGCACCCTCACTACTAAAACTGTTGCTCTTTTACCCACTAAACCTGCATTTCTGCATCAGAGCATTACTTTTCCTCAGGGCTTTCGTGTAGGTAAGACGGCGGTGGGCAAAATACCAACATATAGAATCGGAACAGTTGTCCGAGAAATATACGGACAAAGAGCTATAGCAAGAAGATAGTACTAATATGTAGAGGAGGTCAGGCGATCCGGAACTTTGCAGCTGTATTTCTACTAAGTTTGTTGTTGTTTCTAATAAAGAATCAGTTACTAATGGTAGAAAAGCACTTTAAAATAGGTCTTCGACTTGGAATAGGGAATTGGAAAAATATAGTTATTGGTCTGCGTCATACAAAGAGATATTTTGGGAAGAGATAGAGTTATAATAAAAGAAAAATTAACTTTGCGCATTCTTTCAGGAGTTCCTTGTTTATTTTTAGAGTATCAACTAAAATCTAAAAAGGAAACCAACAGTTGCATTCTCTTCCATATATATATGAACAAAGTTTTTCAAAGTTGTTGATGGGATCAACAAACGCCATTCCAATATAACTATAAACTGACAACCGTCATTCAAGTTTGATACAAAACACAACCTATAATATTTTTTGCAATTCCTTAGCGTATATCAAAGTGAAATTTATCAAGCTATTCTCCAAGTGATCTGGCTTTAACATTTGTGGGTATTATAAACTACATAAGTGAATTATATCTGTTCTAGTATATGAGTCATAAGGATTATTAAGTTCGGAGAAATAGGTAAAGATTGCAACTATTGATTAAATAGCATTTAAGGATAGAGTACATTAATTTGATAGCATTTGAACCGATAGCTGTTTATTGTGGGGAGGTTGTGGTGAATTTCATTTACAATAGATTACAACCAAATTACTTTCGTGTTCGGCTGTTACTTTGATTTTTCTTGTCCATATCTCGTTTTGAAAATTTGTTTAAGAATCTGAAATTCTGTCTTCATTCATACATTGCTCATTGTAATAATCCAATATGACAAATAATGACAAGACAGATAATGTCGTGCATAAGAGAGATTGCCAATCATTTGATGCTGTGTCGATAACTAGTGACTATTCAAGTACCAGGTCCTCTACCCCAGATTATAAACATATCGATTATGACTCGTGGCTCTACAACTTATTTAAGCCTCTAGGTAGATTGTATGATCCAGGCAAAAAACGTTTAATTGCTATTGCTATTGCCATACTTATGTTGGTCACGCTGGGGGAAATTTCAATACAAACTGAAGGACAAAAAGAAATTGTAATCAAAGAGAATGAGAACCTCTACCAAGAATTGTACAGTCCAACGGAAGACACGGAAGGAACTGTGGAAGGAGATGAAATAGAGTCTATGCTTGATTCGGAGCTCGATGAAGATGATAGAAAATACCGTGATGTTGTAGGAGCCAAAGCTATGATGAGAGGTGTTAATGTCAAACATAGGATTGATAATCAGGAATTTTTCAGATTGGCAATCCCAAATGATATAAAACAGAACAGAACAATATTTTATGATAAGACTCTGAGTAGTTATTATGGCAATATTGATACAGATAAATTTGTTGATACTAATGATGAAAAGAACTGTGACCTTTACAAATTTGAAGAAAAGATCTCTTATATGAATAGGCGAAGAAATATTAGTCCCAATTTAAAGAAGGTTAGGCAACTGCTATTGGATGAAAACTCACCACGTTCAAAATTTATTAAACAGATCGCGCAAAAAAAGGGATATAATGATACAATGGCAGTTGAGCGTCAGTTCTTTACGACGACCACATCTATTTTATGGCTTGAACAACATGTATGTTATATTTCATTCACTGGTGTCGTTATATCTGAAGCTGAAGATGTGAATAAACCATCGCTAACAGTAATTAGTAGTCAAGCCTTTGACGATCAATGGAAGGAGATAGAGAAAGATATTGGATTCATTGATGAAAAAATTCCAGATTCATTATCTGAGGCCTTCAAAAGAATCGAATCGGAGTATGACGCTAACAAGAACTGTGATGATGAGGCCAATAATGTAGAAAAGGATTGTCTGAATAATATGAAATGTGATATAAAAGATAAGGAAAAGAAAAAAGAGTGTGAAAACAACCATAAAAAAGCATGTGACAAAAAAAAAGAGGATAAGAAATCTGCTTGTAAGCTGCTGGTCAGCAAAAACAAAAAATTGGCAGATGAAGAAAAGAAGGCTATCAAGACTAATTTTTACGCCCTATATCCAATGATACTTGACGTTCCTACTGAAACTAATACAGCACCAACAGGTTTCAAGAGACTAAGTGCAACATTACGTGAAACAGATGACGGTGTTATTGAACCACTGTTAACGTATCAATTTGAGGAAACCTTGACATCAAATATATATTATGCCTTGCCACACAGAAAGTATACTTCTTCCGGGACATTGAAGGTTGAAATGCCATCTTTGAGATCAAGAAATGGTTATTGGATACCTTTTACTAAAGCCATAGATATGGGTACTAAACAAACTGTAGGGCATGTACACCTGATCTCTAATAAGCTGCCTTTGGTAACTGCAAAGTGTTCATTTGATAAAGGTGAATGTTTTGTTCTGTATAATTCTAGGGATACAGATAAAAATGATGACAATTCTGAAATTAATCTCCTTGATGCAGGTACAAATTTTATAGAGATTCCATCGGTTGTTCCACGTGTGAAAAATAGACATATTTGGGTTGGAATGAACGAGATACACATACCACTTTCTGAACATAATAAGGAAGTAAGAAGACCAGTGATATCTGTTTTAGAGGAACAGGAGGGTACGTTTAATATATTTTCCTATTCAAACCCATTGAGCTTTTCTCTGATGGAACCTATTGAATTTCATAATAATTCTACACTTACCCATGATATTTGGACTCCTTACTCTATAATATCATGGAGTGTTAGGAATCAAACAGCGGATACTTTAGATTTCGAAGATTATATGCAAATTGCATTTGGTCATAATACAAAGAATACCTCTGTTGTGACCTTGAAAGGGTATTTGAACTTCCTCTTGAAATCATTTCGAAGTGAAAAAGTCGAAGAGGATTTGATAAGCTATAAAAATCAAAATCAGCTGGATGAACATTTTATGTGTTCATACCGTGATAGTTTAAAAGTAGCTCAAAGTTAAATATCCGCAATTGATTTATCATGAACAGCGCCATCTATCTATGGAGGTTTTATATGTATGGTATGGTATGTTTCACAGATGGTGAGAATTTAAATAACCGAACATTAGCATCTAGTATTTTATACATCTACATAACAATGATTAATAGCATATCTCTCAGAGAACAACAGAGTTGCGTCGCGTCACTAGTTCACTTGGTACATGTCAATATGAATAAAATATGAAAAAAAAATTGTGAATATTGAGGTAGAATCCTATATGACAAAGACATTTTACTATTACAATTAATATGCTGGGGTAGATGTTATATATGTTCGCCACCACAAATAAGTGAAGAGGGATTTTTAAAAGTAGTAATGGTTGCTAATAGAATGATCCTTTGTCACAAATAAGATTGTATCTTATCAGTTAGGACAGATAGTCGTGTAGTTATCATAATAATGATACTTGGTCTGCAATCTGGTAGAATTCATTGACAATTGGGTGGTACAATGATGATCTTCCCATGTGATTACCTTATATATCGGAAACTGTTTGCTTCTAAATTTATGTCATCACAATATAGCTCAATAATTCCACGGAATGTAAAATAGTACATTTATATTTACACCTAGATCATCCGTAGGTTTCTTAGGATAATTTGTAATGGTGTTCCGTAGGTATAAGTGCAATTATTATTCCTTATAATTCTATAATTTCATCTGCTTATAGTGGTTATTATTTGCTTCTAAGCTAACAGAAGATATATTTTTCATAGTGTAGATTAAGGTTCCTTACGTAAGGGAATCTCTGCTGAAGAGTATGCGAACTGTTAGAAAAATAGCACTGTCCCCTAAAAATTTCAATATAGGACCCGAGATGTCTAATGACAATGAACGGTTGTTAATGTACATCTTAGTAAGGGGGACTATATGAAACGTCCTTGATATACCAATGTGGTACTGGCTAATGTGAGCTAAAAGAAGATACCGTTTGAAGACGAGAAGGAAGCTTTGATTTGTAGTTCAACTTGTATAAAAGGCAGGCTCTTCTCCTATATCTCAGTTAGCAATCGTCTGGTTTTTATATTTCTATCAAGTTTGCTGCACTTTAGGGACTTTAAGATCTTTCTCTAAAAGATAACTATTTTGAATTATTCATCAAAGAAGCCGGTGAAATTGTTACAACTATGGTTTCTGCTAAGCAAATTGTCATTAAGAATGAACCCACACCGGGTTACCCCTTCCAGTTTGATAAACATAGTGATGACGCAACTTTCACCACTGTAGAGAAGAACATTGATGAAAATGACTTATCCGATGGCGAGGTTCTAGTAGAAACTCATTATCTATCAAATGATCCAGCACAGAAATTTTGGATTGCCTCAATTGATAAAAACTATGCAAAGGGTGTTTCCAAAGGTGAGGTTATTCCGGCCAGAGGAATCGCAAAGGTTTTGGCTTCTAAGAACTCGAAGTTCTCAGTTGGTGATTTCGTTTCTGCTAGAACTGGGTGGACGAGTCATTGTATTTTGAAAGACTCTGATGGCGTAGAATTAACAAAACTAGATCTGACGAAAGTTAGTGATCCATCGTGGTATTTATCTGTATTAGGTGGTACAGCATTAACTGCATATTTTATATTTTATCGCTATGCTGAACTACAAGAGAGAGAATCCGATTACGGTAAGACATTTTTAATTTCGGGTGCTGCAGGAGCAGTTGGTTCGGTATGTATACAAATTGCTTTGCATAGATTTAAAGCTGCAAAAGTTATTGCTATCGCTGGTGGCGCTGAGAAGGTGAAATTTGTTGAATCATTTGGGAGCCGTGTTGTTGGTGTTGATTATAAGGATCCCAGCTTTAAGGATAATTTACTAAAAGCAGCAGGTGGCCAAAACACAGTTGATTATTTTATTGATAACGTTGGTGGTGAGATTTTAGATTTTAGCACTGCATTATTAAAAGTCCATGCATATATTATAGCATGTGGTTCTATCAGTGGTTACAATGACCCAAGCAAACTGCCATTCAAGAACTATGTAAGTGTAGTGACCAAGAGGTTGACAATTAAGGGTTTACTGCTTTATGATAACAAGGAAAATTTCCCTGCAGGTTATAGTAAGTTGTTAGAGATGATTGAAAGCAATCAATTGGATGTCAGCAAAGCAGAAACAATGGTTGATGCAACTGGTGAAAAGTTTGATGATATTCCTTTAATTTGGAACAGTCTATTTGAAGGGAGGAACAAGGGTAAGCTCATCACTAAACTAAAGTAAATTGGAATCCTAGATATATATTTATTATTTAACGTGAATAATATTGCTGGAGATACTTCTCTTATAGCATTGTGATTATTCTTTTTGAATCCTATTAAAAAATGGTTTGCTTTTTTCCTTTAATCCCATAAACTATATGACATTATTTATGTAATTTAAGACGATGTATTAATTTGTTTAGTTGTTATTGTTCTATTTAGCAGAAGAGCCAAAGAACTTTCAAAAGGCTCTACCTAAATGATACTATCATTTATGTAATAGTCTTATGTGTTGGTAAAGTCTAAAAGAGGGGTATACTAATAGTCGCAGAATAGATTGCATGCGTCGCAAATACATATTCTATAATAAACAAGATTAATTCGACTATATTGAGACTAGTTGGCTTGGATAACTGAACGCACGTCTTAGCAAATAAGAAAGATTACAACAATAGTATTAATAATATTCGGACTCTGTTGTGCTGTGAAATATTCATTTTGCAACCTCTACCATACTTTCATACACTTGGCTCAACGTTATATTCGTTTTATTTGTACTATAAAAATATTGCTTCACGGCCTGATTTAGTTCTATTTTGCAACGCGATTATTGGTAACAAATAGACCACTCTGACAATAAAAGTGAGTTATTTGAACTACAGGGTAACTGCAAAATTTGGAAGTAGTGAAGTATTAGGTTGAGTAATATGTCTGCTTCTCGCAACGCTGTGTTCCGTGTGGGAGAGATACTTTTGCATGAACATGAACGTACTTTAATAAAAAGAACAGCTCAAATATTAAATGAAAAGGATCTTTTGGCAGGTTCTCCTGATGAAGTACCGAATAAATCTATCAAAATACCAAATTACTGTGAGCCAGGACGAGAAATTGAAGAGCACACCTATTCATATAAAATGCTAAAGCAAGATCAACATGGAGAGAAAAAGGTTAGGTACGATGGATTACTAATAGGAAGACATTATTTATTCAATGTATTTACTCTTGAGAGTCGGCATCCAGTATATTTTGTTCTTGTAACTGACCTGATGAAGACTTTATCTGTTGATAGCATTATTGATGAAGACGAATTTCTACGCGAAAATAAAGAACTTTTTCCGCAGATAACATCAGATGATGAAGCAAGTTTCTTGAAAGAAGTTGGGCTTCTAGAATCTGTTAATAATTCTGAATCTCAAAAGCATAAAATAAAGTTTGTATCTGCAAGGTCGGCGTTTATTAAATTTGGTGCCGCCGTTGTAGCTTCTGGGCAGCGAGTTAATGATGATTACTGGGAAAATGAGGCGAAAATTCAAGGCTTTAATTCCCATCATAGAGTGTTCAAACTCTCTAAAAAGCAATTGAATATATTAAAGTTACTAAATCCTGGAGTATCGAAAATAAAGGAAACAAAACAAAAACCTACAAGTCAGGAAGGGCAGAATTGGTGGTTGCATTTTGAGCAGCCTTATTCAACAATAACAGAGCATCCGCAATCTGATATAAAGGAGGATTACGAAAAATTAAATGAAATTGGAGACCAACAACCACCGTTAATTCCGGGTCAGAATATCAGCGGATCCTTGGAATTAAGTGCTCAGTTTAAGGTCCCAAGATATCATAGCAAAAATTCTTTTTTACAGGCAACGCAGTTGAATGCTTTGGATATCCCAATTGGTGAGCATGAAAAACTAAGAAATGAACAATCTAATGAAACATCTGCATCAGTTTCAGAGAATGGTCCAATCAGCAATAATTTTCAAAGCCAGAGCCATTCACAATCTCCTATCCCAAGTGCTCCTGTTAATAAACCACTAAGGAGAATGTTGAGTAGTATTTTGGATAATAATGTTAATTCTATTAAAGTAAAAAGATCAGAAGAGCAGGAAGCTTTAAACTCAACAGCTGAAATAACCACTTCTAATTCTTCTTTAAATATTGATGGTTGGAAATTTGAATCTCTCCCGCTCATAGATAGAACGGGCTCGGGTGAAGTGAAATTTTCTGGCAGAGGGTTACCATTTTATAATAAATCCAAAATACTGAACAGATTAGCAATGCTTACTCCAAATGAAATTAAAGAACTTGAACATTTTCATGACGCTGTTTTTTTCAACACAGGTATTCAAAAGGTAAGAAAAATAAGAAAACAGAAATGGTTAAAGTATTGGCAATACAAAATGGGTATACCAATAGGTCTAAAAAGTGGCCAGGTTGAATCATTCTTTGATCGTGGACTACCAGAAATTATACAAAGAACAAGTACTAAACAAATATTCAATGAAGCTACAAATACGGACGAGATCTATACCACCAAGAGAATCGCTAATGCTAATTTTCATGGTAATTGTAATATTAGCGGTCTGTTCCCGCCATATGTTTTGCCTCCACCAGGACCTAGTTTAGAGGAACAATGATGACAGTTATAAATTAATTATATGCGTATATACAGCTTTTGTATGAATTACAATAATTTAGTTTTGGAGATCTCTTGTTGAATCTTATAAGTATGATATGCAGTCAACAGAATCACACCAATCAGAGGAAGCATCCATAAAAATAGCTTATTCAGTACATCAGTAGATGTTATTTCACCATGATTTTTTCTATGCTCCATTCTGATTGATTCTTGTTCTTTCAATAGTTCACCCAATTTATCATTCATGTTTAGAAATTCCTTATAATTGTCAGGGATGATAGTATCATCTTTTGTAAGAAGATCTTTGTTCTCAAAATGCGCAAACAGCTTTAGTTGAGTAAGCAATTCATCTAAATGTTTATTCATCTTTCTTTGTCCCTCAATCGCATTATCTACTGAGGTTAATAAAGTGGAGACATCATTACCAATTATTTTGCCTTCTAGTTGATCGATTTTCTTATAGATGTCAAGAACACTGACATCTGACTTTTTGGTATCAAAAATATCTTTTTCTTTCATTGTTTGTGCTCCTGTATCTTTGTTAATTATTTTTTGTACAGTCTTTGGCTGAGGCATAGCTTTCATATTTGGTTCAAGAGCTTTTTCTAAAATATCGTCATACAGTTTTATTCTCAATAGCTCAAAGGATTCCTCGGTACCTGCGTTATTAGCACTTGTACCGATCCTGAAATTCTTTTGTGGTAGCAAGATTTTTCTTGTTTGAAAACATACTTGGTTATCAATCTGTAACTTAAGCAAATGGTTCTCCTTCGGGCTATATGATAATCTCATTGTGAATGGAACAGCAGAATCTTGGTATCCCATTAAGCATGAGGCAAACGCATTGGAATAGATGTCTTCTTGCTTAAACTCCTGGCTGCCATCATTCAAAATACCACGTACACTAGGACCATAATTGCTGAAGTTATCTATTAAAATTTGCAAACCAGAAAACTTGTTTGGACCTCCATAAAGTTTGTCGTCTAGCTGGGTGGTGTCATCTAAAACCCAAAATGACATTCCTCCCTTCGATTTTCCGCTGAAATTTATGCTTCTGAAAGTCCATTCAACGGTGAAAGCGTCTTTGATAGGAAACGGGTCCTGTAACCAAATAGAGCCCTTTGTATTAGTCTTTGGCGTTAATACAACTCTGCCTTCCACTAGTCGTGCCGACTCCAAAGCGTTCCATTGTGCCGGCAGCTTGCTTGCTTTTACTAAATCTAATAACGAGATATCCTTTCTAAGGGTAGTTTCATCTCCAGATTTGTTTATAACATGACCATAGACGCCAGTTATAAGTATGTAAAGGTATAACAGTTGTAAGCAAAACATTTATACTTGACTTTTAACCGGGTGATAATTTCATAAATATGCCAGTGGGGGAAAAGATGGAAATCGTAAATTGGAAATCGTTACTGTATAGTACAATTGGTTATCGTAATTATTCTATTGGAGGAATAATATATCAGATCTTCTCCACAATATTTCAATTTTTGATACGTAAATATGAAGGCTCTATGATAGGTTACCCTTTGAATTAATTGAAATGATCCCACACACAGGATTCACTGTATTAGTCGAATAGCAAAGAAATAGACAGTTATACAGAGATAAGTGTCTGGTTATCCGATATCCTATATGGCGGTCAATGTTTATTGGTAAAAAAAGCTATATTCCTTCGATTTGAAGAATGGAATTTGATCTTTAATGAAATGCAACTCAAAGTATTGTCAACATCCCCTTTGTGCCGACAACTTTCCTTGAAATTTTGTCAAAAAACGGATTTTCATCGAAACATCAAGTTAAAATTCACCTTCGATGGTGACAACTCTGTTCTCTTCTGGTGGTCCCTTTTTTGTGATGGAAAACGTAATTGCGATCGCGATGCCCATTTTTAGTAGGCTGATGCAATATGGCATCTGAAAATATCTAATCTATTTATAAAACAGTAGCGTATGGGGTCCTTCATACCATTGATAGATATCAGATGTTTCAAGAGGATTGAATCGAGTCTGATATTGGAAAGTGTTCTTCTGGAATAAAAAAGAACCAAGGCTTTACTCAACTATTTAAAATAAGAAGTAGCTTACTAGCTCTGCATTCAATTGATAAATAAGTGCGAGGTTGGTGTTGGCTTTATCAGCTAAGTGGAGCATTTGATATAAAAATTAAAAGCCTCAGAAGTTCAAGCATGCCTTCTTTCATTGATACTTTTTGGTCGGACGATCTACAAAGTGGTTTAGATGTACTATTTTCTAGACTTTACCATGGTTGTGATCAATGTGATTTATATATACAGATGTTTGCTTCCCGGATGCAATATGAAGTCGGTTATGGTAAGCAACTAGCTGGTATTAGAACGAATATCGATGGACTTGATACTGTTATGCATTCGAACTCCACTGAAGATCCAAATACAGGCGATAAAAGCGATGAATCACACTCAGATAATAAGAAAGGTCGATGGGAGCCTACTACAGTTGTGGCTCTTAGTGGTATGTTAGACCAGATGGTAGTAGAGGGAAAGCAGCATATCATGATCGCATCGAATATTGAAACGATGGTTTTACAACCGTTCAGTAAATGGTGCACAGAACATAGAGAGAGAGTCAAATTTTCAGAATCACTACTGAGTAAAAATGTAAAGAATTTTAAGAAATCTAGAATATACGTAAAGAAATTGGAGAATGACTACTTCAGCAAATGTAGGGCATTGGAGGATTTTAAAAATGAAAACTTTAATGATGAGGAGCTTGCCGCCGCCATGCGGGCTCTAAAAATTCAAAAAAAATACATAAGTGATAGAGAAAAGGAAAAGGATAATCAAATTTTTATTAAGCTGAATACGCTTGAGTTGGATCACAAATCCACAAGGGAAATTATAATAGCGTTGCTGAAAGATCTGCCAAAGTCTGAATTTCGTGTTCCTTTAATTAATTATACCCTTAATAATACTAATAGTGGTAGAGAAATCACAGATTTTCTAAAGACTGCTCTTTCGATAAAAGATCTTGATGAGGCAGAGGCATTTGGACAAGAGCTCCTGAATTTAGGTTTCATCAAGTATTGTAATGGTGTAGGGACTACATTTGTGAACTCTAAGAAATTTCAGTATCAGTGGAAACCGTACGCATACAAGTATGCTCGACTATCATACAGTGATGGAAGCAATAATGTTTTGTCAAGCTCTCTTACTAAAGACTTTGAAAATAACGTATCCACATACCTTCAAGATATGACAACAAAGATCTCGCAACGTGCTGTGTCTAATGAAACTAATGGGTCCCCTAATGTCAATGAAAAAGAACGCATTTTCTTTAAACTCTTGAAGGAAATGGAAGATGCTGATAATAAATATTATAAAGAAGCGTTCAAAATGGACTCATTGCGGTGTTCTGTAGAGGAGTTAGTCATAGATCACTTGTCATTTATGGAAAAGTGTGAATCAGATAGATTAAAAGCTATAAAGAAAGCAACGTTAGATTTCTGTTCGACTATGGGCAACAAAATAACAAGCCTGAAATTATCATCTGAGAAGCTATTGGACTTTGAAGATTCGATAGACCCATCTGCTGATATGCTGGCATTACTAACAAATTATCATACCGGTGTTTTTCATCCAAGAGCTATTACGTACAATAATTACTATAACCCAGGAAGTTTCCAAAATTTTGGTATTGACTTAGAAACTAGATGTAGGCTCGATAAAAAGGTTGTGCCTTTGATTATATCTGCTGTGTTGACGTATATGGATTCAGTATATCCAGATATGATAAATGATAAAATTCGAACGTTGACGTGGATTTCACCTGTTAAATTGAATTCCACACATCAACTTCGTAGTTTGCTAAATAAGAGACAATTTTCTGATGAGATAGAAATTCTAGAACTATTAAAGGTTAATGATGTTGAAGCTAGTACCGTTGCCAGTATAGTTAAGCTATATTTATTAGAACTACCTCAGCCTTTAATTCCCAAAGAATTATCTGAAGTGCTCAGCGAATTGTATATACAATTTCCCCTGGATATGGATAAAAGCGGTGACAATGAGAATTGTGACAATGAATTGCAAGTCGATGAAAACAAACACAAGAGAATTACTGGCTTATTTACTATTCTTTCTTCACTTTCGAAGACTCATTTGGCAACCTTGGATTCCATAGCAACGCATTTTCACAGATTAATAATGATCTTAAAAATGGGGGATAATAAAGATGATATTGCTTCAACTTTTACCGATTCTATATCTCAGGAATTTGCCTCCTGTATAATTCAAGCAAGTACGGTTGAAGACAATGACTTGGGCTACAAAATTTTTTATGACCTTCTAACAAATAAAGAGCATATCTTTTCAAATCTTAAGAGGCAAGGATCTAAGAAGGATTTAAAATCGCATAGTAAATAGGGCTTACAGCATAGCACTAACTGTTGATAGTCATTGATGAACATTGCACCATTTTTCTATTAATAGGGGTTGTTGCTTTAAATAAATATGTAGAAAATAGGGCAAAACTTTTATAATTCACTCGAATAGTGAGAAGACTGAAGAAGCATAGCTTACCATTGAAATAGAAAACATTCTAAAGTAATAGGAATTTGCTTTGCTATATTGACATTCACTAAGGTGCTTCCCTTATTCATATAACCTTGATCATGTGACTTTTCTTTTATTCATATAGAAAAGAGCAATAGAAATACGAAATACGAAAAAGGTTCATCACTAATCAGGCGCAAATGATAAATAATAAAGATAGAAGAGCAACTTTACAGAGGTTGCAACTGTATTGACTTTTGGTATCTGTAATTTTTTATTGTTGCCTTAGTGATTACGAAATATTTCTGGAAACTAATTTCAGTTTAAGCAGATATCCTATTCAGGCAACTTTTTACTGAAGATGAATAGGTACATTGGGCTAGGTGTGCGTAGGCACTTTCACACATTGTCACCGTTATTTAACAGTTTTAAGCCTATTCATGTTTCTAATACTCACAAATATAAACAAATATTGACCGACAAAAATGCCTTTACTGAAGCGCAGGCGTCAATGATAGTTGAGTTGATGGTTGATGCAGTTAGAGATGGTGTTGAACATGTCTCTAAGGATTTGGCTATGCGTGAAAAACTTACTCAGCTAGCCTACCAACAGAGAGTAGACTTCGCCAAACTTAGAGATCAACTTCTAAGTGCAGATAGAAGCGAGTTTCATAATCTTCAAAATGAATATGAAGGTGTTCGTAACGACTTAGAAAAACTAAGAAATAAGCTTCGAGAAGAAATTACAAAGGCCAATGCCGGCTTCAAGCTTGATTTATCGTTGGAGAAGGGTAGGATAAGGGAAGAGAACAGCCATTATGAACTACAGATAAAAGAAATTGATACAAGAATTGATCAAGAAGTAAATAATATCAAAATGCAGATTGACTCGGTTAAAACCCAAGTGATGCAGTGGCTAATTGGTGTCTGCACTGGTACATTTGCACTAATCTTAGCATATGTGAGGCTTCTGTCATAGGATAAAAACAGAAATTAATCACATTACCTATATAATAAATAATATTCTTTGCTAGATGCATAGTGGTTTTAATTAACATCTATTTTCAAATAATTGCCTCACAAATTTAACTTCTGGCATCAATTATACATAATTGCAGAACTGTTTGTTGTCTTTTGTTTTTATTTTCAGTTTTTCTGTAGTATGGTAATTAAGTATTAGGTACGTTTTGTACATTTAGTGTATCCATAGTATATAATGAAATATTTACCACAACAAAATATCAATTAATTAAACAAATGATGGAAATAAAGTATTGAAAGTAGGAGATATAAAAACCGTGATGCCATCACTATGAGGGAATAAATGATCACAAGGCATGAGAATCATCAAAGATAAATGAATAGTAGAAATGATTGATCGATGTATCAAAATTATAAGTTGAAGATTTCGTTCAAAATCTTGACAGTGTGATCTGGAGTTTGAACAGAGTGACCAATAGTTCTTGGGTCAACGAAGATTTCATAATCGTTACCACCAACTTGAGTCTTGTCACCGAAGAAGTGGATTTCCTTAAAACCGTCCTTCTCAACGTGTTGTAGACAGTAGGTCTTGTCCCAACCGGTTGGGAAAACATCGAAGGAGATTTGACCACCGATAGAGTAAGTCAAACCGTAGTCTGGGAATTCCTTCTTCAAAGCTTCGACGAACTTGGCTCTGATGTTGTGTTCCTTGTCGTATCTTTCGAATTCGTTTCTTTCTTCAGTAGAAGCGTTTCTACCAATTGGGGAAACGTTGATCATACCGTTTCTGAATTCTAGGAAAGTACCTCTTCTCTTTGGCAAGTCAATGTTAGCCAAGTAACCCAAGATGAACTTAGCCAACTTGTTGTACTTTTCTTCACCAATCCAGTTGATGAAAGATTGGGAAGCCAATTGCTTACCCATTCTGTAAGCAGTCAAACCGTTTTCAGAGAAAGCGTAGTCGAATTCATTTAGAACGTTTGGACCTAATTGTTCTAATTGCTTGCTCAAATCAGAACCACCAACGAAACCAATGCAGACCTTCTTTCTCAACTTGACCAAAGTATCTCTGACTTTGTCAGAGACGGTCAATCTAGCTGGAGTCAAAGTACCATCGACATCGAAAAGAACCAAGACATCTGGTCTTTCCTTGTAGGCAAATTCTTGTGGAGTAGACATATCAATTGTGTTATTTAGGTGTGGTGAGTGAGTTGTAGAACTTTTTTGTCAGTTTTCTGAGCCTTAAACAAAGACAATTGCAAGAGAGTACTAAGAAACAAATATAATGCAAAGAACCAAAACTCGAACTGTGATGAAATAAACACGGAAATATATATAAAAAGAAAATTATTTGATGGATAACATTTCTCGACAAGTCAATGTAACACGAAAAATCTGAATTTTTTTTTCGTTTTTTTTTTTTTTTCAGTTCTTCACGTTAAAATGCAGACTTTTTCTAAATTTTCACTTATCATCCCATTGTCAATCGAGACACCAAACAATAATTATCGTGATTACCTGGATGGTAGTATGTTGCCCAAGATTCATGTGATACAATTTTGCTTCTGCAATTGCATTGAAGGCACTGTATTTCTGTAGAAGCTTGTGTATATTGTCTTTCTGCTCTCTTTTGTTTTTTCCTATTTTTGGATAATTTTGATATTTCTAGGTTGCCAGTAGGTATCGATCGAGTCAAGAAGAGGAAAGTGCAAAAAAAAGCAATATCGAGAAGCAAGACACAAACTAGTGAATACTGTACTGTTAATTAAATGAGCATTGTGGCACAGTCTTTAACCGAGTAGAGGAAAATCCAATTCGATTTCAAGACGGCTACTGTACATCTTCTTGGACTGCGCCAAAAAGTGATAACGATAGCAAGCCATCAAACCAGTTAATACTGGGCAATTCCAAAGTATCAATATTATTTATATTTTCGTAAGTAAAGAATCAGTACTGTAGGGAGGCTCACGACTGATATACTTTGACAGGATTATATATATTCCATACAATTTGAAATTAGCAATGAGGATTATCTTTGGCAGGATAACCCGTATGTCTAAGTCTACATGTACAACAAGTCATATAGAGAACAGATTGCTGGGCACTATCTAAGAAATATTAATGTACTTCTGTCTTGAAAAAAAAGACTACTGTCTTAGCTTATTGATTCCTGTAAGTTTATATATATAAAAAAAGAAAGATAAAATATCTATATTATTTTTCAGATGTAAAAGTTTAGAGGAGTTTAAGCTTGAGCAGTGAAGTAGTCTGGGAACTCTCTGAAGTTTTCTTCTAGAGAACCCTTCTTGGACAAGAACTTGACGAAAGCACCGTCGTCCTTGACTTCACCGGCGTCTCTTCTCTTGACGTATTCAGCTCTGTCCAAGTTGGTGAAACCCCACTTCTTAGACATGATGATCTTTTGTTGACCTGGGAACTTGTATCTAGCTCTTCTCAAACCTTCAACAACGACGTCCTTGTTGTTGTCCTTGGTTCTGACGGAGAAGATAATTTGACCAATGTCAACACGAGCGGCCAAACCGTGAGGCTTACCCCAAGCACCTCTCATACCTTGTTGCAATCTATCCGCACCGGCACAAGACAACATCTTGTTGATTCTCAAGACGTGGAATGGGTGGACTCTGACTCTCAAGTGGAAAGAATCTCTACCAGAGATCTTGGTCATGTACTTGTTAGCACAGATACGAGCGGCTTCCAAAGCTTCAGAGGACAATTGTTCCAATTCGTTGGAGACCAAGTGGACACACAATGGGAACTCATCGACAGTGGCCTTCTTCTTACCCAAGTCATAGATTCTGATCTTGGAGTCTGGAACAGCTCTGTTGTATCTAGACTTTGGGTAAGGCTTGTTCTTTTGGTATCTGTAACATCTAGCTGGTCTTCTAGCCATCTTGAATTAGTTGATTAGAGTGTTTATTATTACTATGCAAGAAAATAAGACAACACAATAGGTAGAAAGAAATAACCAAGTGTGCAAAGAAAATTATCTTGTTCAACAGCTCATTGCTTTATATACTAACGGATGGAACTAGCAAGCCCAAGAGCGAGGAAGGAAAAATTTTTTCTCTTCCTTTCACGCACAAGCAGAATGAAAAAAAAAAAATTTTCTTTTGCATCTTTAGCACCTTTGTGCGGGTTTGTCTGAGATAGTTTTTGTTTCCTGTCCTCTTCTCTCCTTTCCCATCTGCCTGTACGTGAGAATTACATAAAAATCACGTAGCTGGTGATATGGTTTATGTATGATGCACACACACACACACACACACACACACACAGAGAGAGAGACTTCGTGGGGGCGAAGAGACAGACTTATCTGTTGGTCGTATATGCGTATGTAAGGTGTGCGTGGCCTATGACCATTTTAGTCCGAGTGTACGTACTATCATGTGGTTATCGTGTGTAAAATGACTATATGCCTTAAGACGTTAATGCATGTGATTTTTTCACTTCTGAAAAATTTTAAAATTTTTTTTTTTGGAAATTTTTCTGGAAAGTTTTTGCGAAGCGTAGTGTTCTGCGCTTTTGTCTGGGGGGGGGAAGGTGGATTGTAAATTAGCGATGCGATGCGATGCGATGCGATGAGCTTAGCTGGTGGAATACTATGGATGACTAGCTTAGCGTTTAGTTATGTTATTCTACTGTTGCGTTATCTATTGTGTTGCTTTATAATAGATAGAAATATATCTGTATATATATATAAATAAGTTTAATTCCGTAAAGAAGGGTAGAATACTTTGCGAATAGGTGAAAGGTATGGGTAGATATAGTGTTAAGAGGTATAAGACGAAGAGAAGAACGAAGGATTTGGATCTGATCCATGAAGAGTTGAAGTCCCAGGAGAAGATACAGCAGCTGTTGAACCAGCCGCTGGATGAGACGAAGCCCGGTCTAGGTCAGCACTACTGTATACACTGTGCCAAGTATTTCGAAACTGGTATCGCTTTGAAGACACATTTGAAAGGTAAGATACATAGAAGAAGAGTGAAGGAGTTGAAGTCGATACCGTACACGCAGGAGGTTGCCGATGCTGCCGCTGGTGTCAACTTGAACAAGTTCCTGAACAGCGTGGAGAAATTCAAGAATGTCGATAACCAGGTGAAAGAAACCAACGAGACGCTCCTGAAGGAGCATTTGGATCAAACACTCGAAAATATCGAAACCACAGAACCTACATTACCATGGGCTGATAACAACAAGAAATCTGAGACCACTGAGCCTTCCACAACGTCCACCGCTGTGGAAGTTGCTACTGAGGCTGTAATGGAGCAATAATTTTGTATGGAGTTGCTAAGTAGCTAAAAAATGGCGATACTTATAACTACTTTTTATTTCACTTTAAATTAAACAAAAAAAAAAATAACAAAAATGGAACTTTAATTAAATTTCATTTCGGATCGATCCGAAATTAGATTTTAATATGCATACTTGTATACTATAACTTTTACTTCTATTGGATTTACTACGTTTATTTTTCATGAAATGCATTCATATAACCAATATGTTGTGTACTTAGGTTGGCTAAGGAGGGCTATTTCTAAATTATGTAGACTCATCACACTTGGCCAAAGTCATAGTGTCCCGATGATTCAGCATGTCTAGCAACTTCGCGTTCTCCAACAAATTCTGCCTTGCATACATTACATTTGATTTTGTCCTTACGGGTATTGAATTTATAACCACTAGATCTTAGCTTTTTGCCAAGCTCAATAGTCTTTTCCAAGACATTGCCGCATAACTCTGGTTCCGATATCAAATTAAATACAGTTTTTCTAACATTGGTTTGACGATATAATAATTCAACGGCATCATAATGAACACCGTTAAATGAAATTATGACAAAATCATCGAATTTGTCTTCATTAAACTTGCCTATTGTTAGCGTATCTAAATCAAGCACATATATAGCGATTTTCAGATAATCAGAAAGAATACCAATCTCTATACCTCCACCCCAAGCATCTTTTTGTAGTATCCATCTTGCGTAATCTTCGTTAGATTGATCCAGTATGGCGGCATTGTATTTGGCTTTGTCGCTCAAAATTTCCTGGGCGCATATTTCTCGTAGTATCTGTGTTAATGAAATTTTTTGATGTTTTGTATAGCTAATTGAATGAAATAAACACGAATTATCGTCAGGTACTTCATGAATTTGTAGAATTTCATTATTGGTTTCATCAACTCTAACTTGATTACCCTTCAATTCAACCGGAGGTGAATTATTTTTGCCACTTATACTATATGACACATCTTTTGGCATATCGCTGATCAAAGTAACCTTTTCCCCTGTACTTAATCCTAGTTCTTCTAAGTTTCTTCCTAGATTCTCTTCTGTTATATCAACTTTTTGAGGTGGATAACCAAACCGTATACCTTTGCATTGGTCACCCGTAACTTCAATTACCCCCAACAAATCCTTCAGCAACTTATCATTTCCAATTGTAATTACTTTGTCAGCACCTGTAATACCAACCACTTTTAACCTCATATTTGATTAAGGTAATATGCTTGTGGTGTCGTATTCTTCAATTATACAGACTGTGTGCCTTTTGAAGTTTATTTGATTCTTGAAATATTTCGAGCACAATGGCATTTCCCTAATTTTTCGTTTCGGACTCGCGCTACTGGCAATCCTGAAAGACGATGAGTACTATAGATTATACGTTTCCTTAATTCAATATTATATACAACTAGTGAAAATGAAGCATGTGTTACAGACAATATATTAGCATGCATAGTTTGATATTATGTTGGGTAAAAAAATTGTCATTTGTCATAAAGTCGTCACATTATTATTTTACAATCAAATTTGCCAATAGTAAGATAATAATGAGAATTGATAATCCTATCGAGATAGTGCCCTCAAAATGGCGATTTTTGTCTATAAACTCCACTTTATCAGTGAGTGCTTCTATTTTCTTGGTCAATAATTTAATCGTAACCTCTAATTCGTTATCTTCTTCTATTTCGGCAATGGCATAAGGATCAAAATTATCAGAGATTTCTGAAACTTCTGTATTCTCGAATATATGCTTCTGTGCTAAGGGTATTAGTAACTCAATAGCATCAGTTTGTCCAGTTTTGCAACCAGATTCTATAATCCCTTTTATCCAACTGCTTCCTGACCAGTCAATCCAGTATGATATTCTCAAGTTGCAGGTTCTTTCTGATTGCCAGGTAAACAGAAACCTAGTCTTAGTTGAGAAATTACCACCACTTGGGACTTTGGGAGTTTTTGTAGTTGTTATCATATCTATGTAATTACGAGGTTCATAGGCTTTTATCACATCTTCAGCATAGCATATAGTTGATTTAGGACCAACTGGAAACCCCAAAGGTTTTACGTATGAGTACTTGCGCATTTTTTCCCCCAAATCATTAGTTTGGTCAAACTTACTGATATTAGATACCTCTGTAGCCTTTTGAGCACTCAAATATTCAGATAAGAATTCGGCTTTTGGATCATTGAACATAATCTGGAAGGCTAATCCAGGTGGGGCATCGAGATTTACCTCAGCAAGAAATGTTTCGTATTCTAGGTCATGATTAGTTGCCTTCGCTTCATTTGTTATTAGGTAGGGTCCATAGTAGCTAATTCGAGACGCCCTTTCATTTAGTTTAAAAAATACTTCATCGATATTGTCGATTTTCCGAACATAATCTGACATTGATACAGAGGAACTAGATCCTGAAGAGGTGTTCAATGAAGGTGGTATTGACTTCTCCTTCTCACTAACAACAGTTAATTTTTCATCAATAGATTGATTATCTTCTACTTCATCATTCTTTGCTAAGAGAGTTCTTGACCATATTTCTTTAATTAAGTCAAACGCATGGTCACGGGAAACAAAACCGTTAAATTGTGTTTTCCCTTGCTCGGTTTCAATTGAGATGGCATTGGGGAATATTCCTACTGAAGAAGTCTTGTCTATATAAGTGATTTCTCGGAAAGAGATTAATACCTTAGATACCCAACCTAAGATCTTCGAGTTAAAGCAGAGGTATGACTCAGACACGTAAAGTGTGCCTTGGTAAATAAACTCGCGGCTAAGGGTACAGTTGAATTCATCAAGTAGCCTGTCCTCTTTCGGGATTGACGTAAAAATGTTATGGAAATCTACATTTCTACCATAGGATGCGTAATGAAAATGTGTTCCTTCATATTTATCCTTATCATACAGATTCGGATCATAATCAAACTCCCCTTTTTCTTTGGTGTGATCAACCTTTTGTAAAGGCGAAGAAACAGATGGTGATTGTGGCACATTTGAATTAGATTTTATGGATTTCTTCCTCGTATGTGATGGATTTCTTCTATGTGAGATGATATTTGGGGAGTTAGGATTGGAACTTCCTCTTGATTGATTACTGTTGTCTTTATTTGCTGACCCAGAAGACAATGAAAAAGCTTGAAGCATGTTATTCATAAACATTGAAGGTGATGTATTTTCTTCCTTGAGTGCATCATTATCAGTCTCATTTGTAGCAGAGTCAAGAGTCTTAACTTCTGAGTTGGAGATCACATCATCGGTATAATTCTTATCTATAGCATCCCATTCGGATCCAATCTTGGCATTATTGCTATCTAAGGAAGTATCAATTGGCTCTAAAATTTCTCTTTGTATGTCTTTTGAGGCGATCTGATCACTAAAATCTCTTTCATTGGGTAGTAGTTTAGACTCTTTTAAATTCTTATTCATATTCATATCTTCATCATCTGACATTGAAGAGGTTCTGCGTTGTTCTGAAGTTTTATTATTACTTTGATTAGGTACAAATGGTGGTTCTAGTATCTTACTATCCTTTTCTATTCCAAGTCCTAAAGTATCCGGCATAGCTTCTGGTTCACTGTTATTTGCAGACAAATTGCCCGAACTGCCACCAACAGGCTCCCAGTCATTTAACTCTGAATCTGACATAATAATGTTCTTTAAGCTATTCAAAGAAACCTAGTATTATCTAGACTTGGTATCTTCTATAATCAAAAAAAAAATATCTCATCAATCGTAAGCCACCCTTTTTCAACTCGTATAGCAAAAGTGTAGGCCTAAGGAAATAGAAGTGCTGTTATGTAGGACGTCTTATCAATAACGTATAGTTGAAAAACTATTTAAATATGCATATTTCTGATAATAGATACTGAAATATTTTATGAGTTTATCGATGATCTATATTGCTGGCAAAAGTGTCAAAAAGGTTCAGTGAGCTTCTATTCCCCTAAAATCATCACTCAAAAATCAATGTACGAATTAGATAATGATCATCTGTTCGTAGTTGCGTTTGCCTTTAATTTGCCTTCAAACCGTTTATCTTTTGAGCGCTATGGATTGTACAATTACTGTAAAGCTATATTGTTAACCTTTTACATATAATAAAAACTTAGGCATTATAGCTTCCTTAAAGTAACTCTTCAGTTACAATAGGCATTTCCTTCCAAATCACGGAATTTATGTTTTGGTGCTATATTTTGTAGTGATTGTTCTTAGATATTAATTTGCAGCCCCAAAGACAAAAGTTGCTGCCATGGTATTCACTATACTGTTGTCAAAAGAAAATTTAGAAAAGACTCACCTGCTTTACAAGACCGCACTTCCAAACACTACAGTTTATTCATTAACCTCATTTATAGCCCATATTGCTTCTATTTACCACATAATACCTGTTTTGGGGGTGATGAACGTTGGTATAATCCCCAGAATTACCTTCCAGTCACTGGCTACGTATACTTATCCCATCACTTTTGACATTTCTTGTTCTTTATTTCCTGCCAAAATAAACTTAACTTCCGGGAATTATTGAGATTCACTGCATCTTTTGTGCCTTAACTGATGATCATCTTAGTCTCTGGTGAATTCGCCTCTCGTATTACTCTGGGGTGCCCCATAAACCCTGCCAGCAAAATTGACTATAGCACCCAATTTTTCTCTTTGTGTGAATCTAACTGTATTCATTTTTATTTTTAAATCATACATTAAAACTCAAAGAATTATTTAATAATATTGCTCTCAATTTTGGTGCACTAAATAAATCACAGATTGTCGTGATACTGAGAATCCAATATTTATATCGAGACTACTTTAGAAAATATCAGGTTTCTTTAGAACATATTCCTGTCAAAAAGTCGACTACGCTGAAAAATATTCCTGTTGCCTTATTTGAATGAGGAATCGAGATAGTATGCTTTTTTCAGCACTCTTGTTCTGGTTATTTGGATGCTTGGCATCTGCCAAGACCCATACATTTCATTTTACCGTGGACTGGGTCGATGTGAAGCTCGATAACGGTGCACACAAAAAAATGATTGGGTTTAATGGGCAGTGGCCAATGCCCGATATTCACGTAATGAAAGGCGATAGAGTTGAGTTATACCTCACTAATGGCTTCAAGGATGGCATGCAGACTTCATTGCATTTCCATGGGTTATCCCACAACACAAGTTACGGTAACGAGATCCAAAGAGATGGACCCTCTATGGTCACACAGTGTCCAATAGTCTCTGGTCAAACCTACTTATATAACTTCACAGTGGCTGACCAGGTAGGTACTTATTGGTATCATGCTCATGAGGGTTCGCAATATGGTGATGGCTTTAGAGCAGCGTTTGTGATACATGATGACGACTTCCCATATGAATTTGACGAAGAAATGACTCTATCTGTCGCTGATCTTTATTACAAGCCTTATTATGAGATAAAGGACACGTTTCTATCTCGCTATAATCCTACAGGTGCGGAACCTATTCCTCAGATGCTGTTGTTCAATAACTCTGCCAGTGGAAGACTATATTTTGAACCAGGCAAAACCTATTTGTTAAGAATTATCAATATGGGGCTGTTTGTTTCACAATACTTGTCAATAGAGGATCATGAAATGACTATAGTAGAGGTAGATGGTGTGTACACCAAAAAGAATGTCACCAGTATGCTATATATTGCCACAGGCCAAAGAATGAGCGTTCTGATAAAAGCAAAAACACAAAACCCAAAGAGAAATTATGCTTTTATGCAACTTTTGGATGAGACAATGCTAGATGTTATAGATCCTGATCTCCAACTGAATGTCACAAATCAGCTTATTTACGACAAATCAAAGCCTGACGCCAAAGAGTATTTTTTTGATAGCTTGGAACAGGCAACAAATGAATTTTATTTAGAGCCTTATGAAGATATTGATATTTTCGAGTCTTATGACAAACAAATCACTTTTGATGTAAGGATGAAAAATCTAGGAGATGGTGTCAAGTATGCATTCTTCAATAACATTACTTATGTTTCTCCAAAAATCCCCACATTAACTACAGCACTGACATCCGGAAAATTGGCGACTGATCCCAGAATCTATGGTGACAATATAAATGTTGTTGTGCTAGAACAAAATGAAATAGTCGAAATTGTGTTAAATAACTATGACACTGGTAAACATCCATTCCATATTCATGGTCATAACTTCCAAATAGTTCAAAAATCTCCCGGTTTCCATCTTGATGAGACCTTTGATGAAAGTGAGCAAGACCAAAAAACTGTCAGGTACAATGAGTCGGCACCTCTTATGGATTTTCCTAAACATCCTATCATGAGGGATACACTTGTATTGGAGCCTAATGGACATGCAGTTCTACGTTTTAGGGCTGACAATCCCGGTGTATGGATCTTCCACTGTCATGTAGACTGGCATTTAGAACAGGGCCTAGCTGCTGTGTTTGTTGAATCACCTTTAATCTTACAAGAACGTGAAACACTAAGTCAAAATTATAAAGATGTGTGTTCTGCTGCGGGCATGGTAAATGTTGGAAATGCTGCAGGAAAAAGTGAAGATTGGTTGGACATGAGTGGATTGCCAAGACAGCCAAAGCCATTGCCCGATGGCTTCACTGCTAAAGGGTATTTTGCCTTTATCATTTGCACTCTAATTGGGCTGTGGGGTTTATACAGCATTTCTAATTATGGATTTTCTGAAGTTATTCCAGATGATAAGGCTGTATTTGATTCATTGAAAAGTGTTTTGGATTCTAATGGCATCTCATACAGTCTAGAAGAACATTGATGACAAGGACTGTATATAATTTTACGATTAGAAATTTTTCTATATCTTGCATATATAATTTCATAATATTAACTGCATATTCCGAATAGGTTACTTTTTTAATAGTCAGATAATTTTTGTGTCCAAAATTTGACAGTCATAAAATGAATGATTACTATAACAATAGAATAAAACACGCACTTGGGACATGATTTTTACAGAGTTGATGTTTGATGAATATTTAGTTTATCATTTATTCTGGCTTAATTTGTGAGTTTAAGAAATTAAAAAATCATAGATCTCACAAGAATGCATAAAGTCGATAGCATACCTAAACTCACTGCATTTGTGTTTTTAGTTGGTTATTTAATGGGGATGGACCTCAGTTCTCTGGGTGTTTTTTTGAATGGAGATGAATTTTTGTCCTATTTTGGGACGCCGACACCAATTGAACAAGGACTCTTAATGGGCGCAAACCCATTGGGTGGCCTAATAGGAAGTATATTTTATGTTAGTCTTGCAAAAAATTGCGCAAGATTATATTCATTTAGACTTTCTACTATTATTTGGCTAATTGGTTGCTTTATTGGAATTTTTGTGCTTGAAATTTGGATGATCGCAGTTGCTAGGTTTTTGAAAGGTATAACAATTGGAATGCTTTCCATTCACATTACTAACTATATAAACGAGGTGTTTCCTAGTAATATTAGAGGGAGAACATTGGCATTTGTCCAAGTGGGATACACTTTTTCAATATTTTCTATGCATTATTATTGTGTTGGATTAAATACATTTAAGAGCCATTATGCATTCAGACTTGCTTGGGGATTAGAATTCATTCCAGCAGTAGCAGTAATAATTGCAACATTTTGGATCCCAGAATCACCTGTTTACCTCCTAAGAAATACAATCCCCCAAATATCTCAAAAAATCGATGTCATGAAAGTCAAGCATGACTCAGACAGTGAGAATGATCCCGCTGATATCTCAGATAATATTGATGATATATTCAAATTCGAGTGCACAAGCCGTATATTATGTATCAGAGAGATTCTGAAGCTAAAAACGAGAAACAGATTATTAATGGGAACAATATTGCAAGTATTGGTACAATTTACTGGCATTAATGTTATTCTGTATTATATCACCTATATCTGTGAGATGGCAGGATTGAAAGAGGAAACAAAACTCTTGGTGTCTGCAGTACCGTACTTCATTAATGCAGTACTGAGCTGCTTTCCGTTATTATATTTAGATGTAGTACCAAGAAAACTCATGACTGTTATTGGTTCTGCGCTATTATCAACAATAATGATTGCAATCGCAATATTAATGTCAACAACAGGACATGAGATAGAGCCTATTAAGGGAAATAAATCACTAATATGGATAGTGCCAAAAGTTCCAGGGCTGTTTATTTTATGCTTATGCTTTCTTTTTGTTGGTATATATGCCTTGAGCATTGCCTGCGTTCCTTGGATTTACACTTGTGAGTTGTTGCCTGTCAGTGCCAGGGCAAAAGGTTTGCCGATATGCATGGCTATAGGCTGGCTGATGAATTTTTGTATTACTATGACCGGACCATTACTGATGCAATATTTAAAATGGGGTGTATATTTATTATTTGGGTCAATAACTCTATTGCTGGCTTTTTCAGTTCTGCTATTGTTCCCAGAAACTATGATAGAAAAGGACCGCAATTCCATTAAAAACTGCCATAATGAGGACTATAGTATAGAAGACATCAAAACAATAGTTTCATAGTTTATAATACCTTGTAAGACCTTATAAGCTATAAACAATATTTAGCATATCACATCAAATAAACACAGTAATTATTATATAAGATCAAAAGCATTCTGTTGTTCAAGGATTATGTATTTACACGCTCTACTTCAAAAACATAAATACGACACTATTTACAAAATTTTACAACCCATTTTTCTTTAATTCATTTAATAAATTCAAAAGTCATAATTTTTTTATCTATTAGATTATTAGCACACTCGTTTAATAAACAAATGTAATAATTAATATAAAGAAAAGTAATAAAATAAAACATAAAAGGCTATTAATTAATAGAATATAAAAATACACCAAGAGGCTAGATTTATACTCTACTGAAAGGAAAAGAAAACAATAGAATTTTTATTAAAATCATTGAAGTTAATACAAAATTATCAAAGGCTATAATATTAGAAACATGTCCCTTCGAAGTAACATTGCACAACTTCCTGATAATTCTTTCAAATCCAATACTGTTTCCCTTATGATCGAACCCGCATTCCGTAGTTCTAAGCAGCTTAGAAACACTTGTGGTGAACAATGGATGGACCACTTTCGTCGTATTCTTGCTTGGAGATCCACATTTGTTGGAAAGTGGTCAAAGAAGCTAGAATAGAACCACCGATCCAGACAGAGTACTTTCTCTCTGGTGGAGCAATGATCTTGACCTTCATAGAAGATGGAGCCAAAGCGGTAATTTCCTTTTGCATTCTTTCAGCAATACCTGGGAACATGGTGGTACCACCGGACATGACGATGTTACCGTACAATTCCTTACGAACATCAACATCACACTTCATGATGGAGTTGTAAGTAGTTTGGTCAATACCAGCAGATTCTAGACCTAGAACAGATGGGTGGAACAAAGCTTCTGGAGCTCTGAATCTTTCGTTACCGATGGTGATGACTTGACCATCTGGCAATTCGTAGGACTTTTCAATGGAGGAAGATTGAGCAGCGGTTTGCATTTCTTGTTCGAAGTCCAAAGCGACGTAACATAGCTTTTCCTTGATGTCACGAACAATTTCTCTTTCAGCAGTGGTGGAGAAAGAGTAACCACGTTCACTCAAGATCTTCATCAAGTAGTCAGTCAAGTCTCTACCAGCAAGGTCGATTCTCAAAATAGCGTGTGGCAAAGAGAAACCGGCGTAAATTGGAACAACGTGGGTAACACCGTCACCAGAGTCCAAAACAATACCGGTGGTTCTACCACTGGAGTATAGAGACAAGACAGCTTGAATGGAAACGTAGAAGGCTGGAACGTTGAAGGTTTCGAACATGATTTGAGTCATCTTTTCTCTGTTAGACTTTGGGTTCATTGGAGCCTCGGTCAACAAGACTGGGTGTTCTTCTGGGGCGACTCTCAATTCGTTGTAGAAAGTGTGATGCCAGATCTTTTCCATGTCATCCCAGTTGGTAACGATACCGTGTTCGATTGGGTAACGCAAAGTCAAAATACCTCTCTTGGATTGAGCTTCGTCACCGACGTAAGAGTCCTTTTGACCCATACCGACCATGATACCTTGGTGTCTTGGTCTACCGACGATGGAAGGGAAGACGGCTCTTGGAGCATCGTCACCGGCGAAACCGGCCTTACACATACCGGAACCGTTGTCAATAACTAAAGCAGCAACTTCTGTAGATATACTGGTTTTTAAAAAAAACACTTCCTTATCCCTGAACTATAATCATTTGGTCTTCTTTACTTTGGTCTTCTCCTAATGTTGATCTTACCTTCTGCTGGGGGAAGACTTTCATTTACCTAATTGCAATGTGTGAACACCACTACCGGGCAATAACTGATGGAAGTGGACTACATATGTTGTAGAGGTAGATCCTATTTTGTAGCCATGGCTTTCGATTTCTCACCTAAAACAAAAGCATCTCAATAAGTAGAGAAATGCAAAGCCCTAGTCCATAGTAGCATCTGTGCAGGTAGTTGTGCCTGTGCATCAACCGTTGCCACTTTTACATTATATGTATGATCCCAATGCCCACCACTCCTAACTCATAATCGCCGTCACCCTTAGAAACCCACGCACGCGCCTATCATGATTTTCCCAAAAAAAAAATTGTCGCTTCGCACAGGGTGAAAAAAAAATGTACGTGCCATAGGCTAATGTGGCAAAGGGGGAAACGATAGAGAGGTGAGAGGATAGTCTCAGCAATTGATCCTGTGAAAATGGTTATGAAAGCAATTGAGTATCGCAGCGGTTATTCACACACGCAGGGACAGATAAGAAAAGGAGATCAAAAGAAAAACCGTAGAAAAAACCAAAATGAAGTTCAATGCAGTAGAAAGTAGTTTAAAATTTTAAAATAGAAATTGTTAGTATTAATGCAATTGAATGAAATAGCGAGAGTCATCTCTAGAGTATTTGACTAGAGTATGGCCATACTCTAGTCAACACTGGGTAACTCTTTGTTGTGTGTAGAAGAAATTGTTTATCAGCGACCACACGCCCTATATTATAGGAGTTATAGTCTTGTCTATCCATAGTAGTCGAACATACCAGAATCCATTGTTATATATTTGTTGTTTTGATTGTTGTTTGTGTTGGTACCAATGGGTGAAAGAAAGAGTATATTGAGAATAATATAACAAGCCCAAAAAATCAACTAAAAAAGTGTTATATATCAATTAAACTTGTCTCTTGGGAAAGAAATTTACTTAAATACAAAGAAACAAGAAAAACAACCAAAAAAGCATTTTTGCCTGGGAAGTCTCACAAGAGACACGGAACACCCTCCTCTCTTTTCTTCGAGCAGAATCCGGCAGAGGATCAGAACCCGTCACCAAAAAAAAGGACGATCGCTATGGGATTTTACTATTGGGATTTCACTATGGGGGGGGGGGGAGGAGAGGGCCAGGGCTTCTCAGTTAGCAGTTGGAAGTTTGCAATCGCTTTTCAACTGCTACTGCTACTGCTACTGCTAGTGCGACTGCGACTGGTTGTGAACGTTTGTGAGCTGTTTCTTGCTGCGGGCCTTCTTATAGAAGTGGGAAAGTTCATGGGAAGGTAGCTGGGATTCCTACACTTCTGCGGTGTATTGACTGGGGCTTGTGCTTTTGTGAGATTACCCAACCCAAAAGGAGGCTAAAATCCAGTTCTTGCTTTGTACGGCTCCTTTACTTGCTTTTCCTCAAGGATGTGGTTCTCCATCCCCTTGCTAGTGTGCATCGCTGCGTACGTGTATATGTGGGCCTATCTCTTCGAAGGAGGACGGTGGGTTCAAGGGGGACGTGGATGGGGACACTCTGATTGCTTGCTGTTACTATCAAAAAAGAATATTTGACGCGCTGGCAAGTTGATTTCACCGTAGGAGAGAAGCAGGAGAGGGAAATCAGAGTAGTGTTCACATGTGATGCTGTCGAGGATGATGACCTTGCCATACCACTACGTGGGTGGCCTTGTATGTGGCCGGATTGCTGCCAGGATCGTTATCTCTCACGTAAGCGTTTGCGTGGAAGTGTGAATATATTAACGCAGTTAACAAAACATTGATATACATCACATTGATTTTTATATCAAGTGGACTGTAGTCGCTGAACTGTTTTTGACTAACAATTTTTTGTCTTGACAATATTACTATATATGGATATAAGCATTAGATAATAGAATAATATATTGGTGTTGGGAAATATAAGGAAAAAAAAAAAGATATAGTATTATATTAAAAAGGTAAAAAACACACAAATTGAGGCCCCCTGGAAAATCAGAAGACCAGTTTATGGAATTGCAACAACAAATGTTAATAGGCACAACCAAACAATGAGAGAAAAAAAACAACACATCATGCATTGCAAATGTACGCCATTCATTGCTACCAGTTCAGGTAATCGAATAGCATTGTTGTTTATTGGTAATGATCTAGTTGATATTTGATAAAAAACAAAAATGGCGCAATTACCTATTGTATATCTCTGTTCTTTATTTTCTTTTACCAAAGTGTTTTAACTTTTGCATTTCATAGCATATTACTTAACAACAGCTACTACCAGATTGTGTCAAACTTTGACCCTTCAAGTTCACGTTGCCTTTGTCGTTCTTCTTTTGTTGTGATTCGTTCATGTTTTGTTGTGTCATGCTCTCCTTGATTTGTCTAGCCATGGTCAAGAAAGCTTCTTCGACATTGGTAGAGTCCAAGGCACTGGTCTCCAAGAAAGGCATCTTATTAGCTTCAGCGAACTCCTTGGCAACATCATATTCAACCACACGCTTATCAGCCAGATCACATTTGTTACCGACCAATAGTTTTAGCACGGTAGATGTGGCGTAACGGTCAATTTCTTGCAACCACATCTTAACACCGTTGAATGACTCCTGATCTGTGACATCATATACAATAATGATACCATGGGAACCACGGTAGTATGATGATGTGATAGTTCTGAAACGTTCTTGTCCCGCAGTGTCCCATATTTGTAACTTCACGGTCTTACCATCCAACTCGACAGTCTTAATCTTGAAATCCACACCAATGGTAGAGATGTAGTCGTTTGTGTAAGTGTCATCTGAAAACCTCAGTAGCAAACAGGATTTACCGACACCGGAATTACCTATCAGTAGCAATTTAAACAAGTAGTCGTATTCGCTGTTCATTATGTCTAGTTATTATTGTATTTACCGGTTCTGAAAACAAATGGGATAGTTGTTTTGTTCTTTCTGCTCTTTTGTTATTTGAACCTATAGGTTAAATCGAAAATGAGGAGGCAACGATTATATGTGTAGTCTTTTTTCTTGTTGTGTATTAGTGGCCAGATATAATCCTTGTATAATACCAACTGAGTCTATTTCAAAGTAATAAATATCGCTCTTTTCCAGTACACTGTTGTTTTTGCTAGGTAATCTTAAATGATCTCTCCTTTTCAAATTTTTTTTAGTGTTTTTCCTTTTTGCGTTAGAGAAATGCTTATAGGAAGTTTAAAATGAAAAACGCTCGAGCAGTATAGTAAGAAGTATATTTAAAATATATACTAAAAAGTCAATAATAAACCGTATAATACAAAAGAGAAGGTTACACAGACCCAGAAAAGGGCATTATGATAATTGATGAAATAACAAATGAGATGGAATATGAGAACTCTAACTCACCTTACACTAACCCAGCTTTGACGGAAAAAAAATCGAAAATGGCTTTCCCAAAGGATGGCAATACAGTGATTTTTGTGAGGAAAGCCAAAAACCCATATATAATTGACCCAAAGTGAAAGAGGCGAATTTCAATGAGCAGAAAATACTCTTAGAAGTGCAACTTATGTCCTTGGACCCCAGCTGACAGAAGGAAAAGAGGGAAAGAGGGAAAGAAAAGCTTAGAGAGATGGATCGGCATGGGGGGACAGCAAATAGTTCTGAACGAAGACACTGCTATGCGTTTTCTGTATGTGGGAAACGAGAAGATCAACGTGCAAAGCAAACCCTTGGATGACCACTCTTCGTAGTTAAGTATAGTTTTGTAAGTGTTGTTATCATCAACTACGCACATATACAAGTACACTTCCCAACTGCAAGACACTACCCTCAAGATGTGTTCCTGGCTCGCTTTACCCGGATACATGGGAGGCGATACACAGAAAAGCTGCTTTTTTTTGTGTATATCACGCGACTGCTGTAAAAAATGATGAGATGTGCTTAGAAGCAAAGGGAGAGAGATGTGCGGTTCTGTCTAACCCAACAACGGGGATACAAAGAAAACAGCGCACAACGAACCGCCTGATACCTCACTGTCTCGACAAAAAGGGCCCCATTTACCCAAAAGAAGTATTACCTGTTTGGGTAAATATGTAAACAAACGAATAAAGGGCAAATCATAGATCCATTGATCTCTCTCTCTCTCTCTCTCTTTCTTTCTTCGTATGGACTCCATGTCTCTATGCGCTCTATTCCTACATGTGGACTTGTGGAGGATATTGCTGTGGGTGAAATTCATATAGAACATAGTGAATTTGAGAGTAAGCACTTTTGATCCACCATATCTCCAGGTCTTGGCGGGAAGAATGACACGTAACTGTAGCAAGTATATTGCAATAGATATTCTAGATACAACAACACCTACTTACAACAATAGCGACGTCTTCCAGGTTTTGTAGATATACTACGCCTTCGACTAATGCATACCCCTCCTCTATATAGCATCTGTTGTGACCAGTTTAACTGTGGATCATTGGTGGGGATATACTATCTCTTCCAAGAACCAGATCTACAAAACTCAAATACACCCGCTCGCTGGCCAAATGGCTGGATGAGAACACCAAAGTATCAATTGGCTCTATCTATAGATACCAATATGCGGTAAGTGGTATTTTTAGGTCCGGGTAAAATCTCATTCTGGCAACCCATCTTTACCAAGAAAACACCGTAGCAAGGCAGCACATTTGCACTAGCAAGAGAGATCACACACAGAAGATTTTTTTCTTACTTTTCGAGTTTTCTCAAACAAAACAAAACAAGTTGTGTTAGCGGGATCGAGCGTTGGCGATACCCTCTGTGTGTAACGCCTGGGGTGCTCAAACAATAACACCCCGCCGATGTCGCCTACATCACCCTTTGGATATACCTTACGCATTGTAGTTGTAGTTGAAGCTTATCTATTCTTTGTAATAACAAATCTTCTGTACATTTATTAATTGAAATTTTTTTTTCTTTGGCGTTGCCATAAATAACAACGGGAATTCAAAAACCAGAAAAAACAATAAGCAAAGCTAAACAAAAAGGCTACATAACTGCAAATACCCTAGCTTCAAGATTATCAGCTAGCTACATACTATTCCACATATCAGACAAGTCAGTTTTTGTTTCACTTTAAAAGAGAACTGTTTTAGTTGTTGATACTTTTTTTTTGCCATTGAATAGTCTAACTTAAACAAGGAGCAACATACAATGAGAGAGATTATCCATATATCTACTGGTCAGTGTGGTAACCAGATTGGTGCCGCATTTTGGGAAACTATCTGTGGTGAACATGGCCTGGACTATAACGGTAACTACCATGGAACTGAGGAAATCCAAAGATCGCGTCTAGGCGTTTACTTCAACGAGGCCTCTAGTGGTAAGTGGGTCCCAAGATCTATCAATGTCGATTTGGAACCAGGTACTATCGATGCCGTGCGTACTTCTAACATTGGTAACTTGTTTAGACCTGACAACTACATCTTCGGCCAATCCTCTGCTGGTAACGTTTGGGCTAAAGGTCACTACACAGAAGGTGCCGAATTGGTTGACTCGGTGATGGACGTCATTAGACGTGAAGCCGAAGGTTGTGACTCTTTGCAAGGTTTCCAGATCACACACTCCTTGGGTGGTGGTACCGGTTCAGGTATGGGTACCTTACTGATATCTAGAATCAGAGAAGAATTTCCTGATAGAATGATGGCAACATTCTCAGTCTTGCCATCTCCAAAGACTTCTGACACTGTTGTCGAACCATATAACGCCACTCTGTCTGTTCACCAATTAGTCGAGTACTCAGATGAAACTTTCTGTATCGATAACGAGGCTCTATACGAAATTTGCCAAACAACTTTGAAGTTGAATCAACCATCTTACAATGACCTAAATAATCTTGTGTCAAGTGTTATGTCTGGTGTTACCACCTCTCTACGTTACCCAGGTCAATTGAACTCCGATCTGAGGAAACTGGCCGTCAACTTGGTTCCTTTCCCAAGACTGCATTTCTTCATGGTTGGCTATGCACCACTAACAGCCATTGGCTCCCAGTCCTTTAGATCATTGACTGTGCCTGAGCTAACCCAACAAATGTTTGACTCAAAGAATATGATGGCTGCTGCTGACCCAAGAAATGGTAGATATCTAACCGTGGCAGCTTTCTTCAGAGGTAAAGTTTCTGTCAAGGAGGTCGAAGATGAGATGCACAAGGTTCAAACTAAAAACTCTTCATATTTTGTCGAGTGGATTCCAAACAATGTACAAACCGCTGTTTGTTCTGTTCCTCCAAAAGATTTGGACATGTCTGCCACATTTATTGGTAACTCTACCTCTATCCAAGAACTATTTAAAAGAGTTGGTAACCAATTCAATGCCATGTTTAACAGAAAGGCGTTTTTACACTGGTATACTAGCGAGGGTATGGATGAAATGGAATTCACAGAGGCTCAAGCTAATATGACCGACTTAGTAAATGAATATCAACAATACCAAGAAGCGACTGTGGAGGAAGAAATAGAGGAAGGTGCTGAGTACATAACGGAAGAACAGCCAATGCCTGAAACTTTTGATTAATTAAAAAAATAATTCCAAAATATGACAACTATTTTTCATTTCTACCACATCTTTTTTTATATCTACAGTCACAGTGACCTAAATTCCTTTAACATCTTTTCAATTTAATATCATGTTTTTCTAGCTATATGATGCCCAACCTGTAAGAAATGATTCCATAGTGCTAATAATGTTGAATAGGACATTATTATAACTAAATCTATATTATGGAACAAATATTTGTCTGCCTACACCAAATCGTGAATTAAAATAGAACTATACTAATAGCGTCAAGCTCCTGCTTGATTAAGTGCTTTTTGACATTTGAATTCCTGACCCTAATACCTTTCTTGCGATTATAAAAAGATAATCGCAGACACAAAACACTACAGATGAGTTCTTATATTCTACAAGTCTATAACAACATTTCTTTCAGCGTCTGAAACTAAAAGCATGTTTTTTCATGTCAAAGGAAAGCCACAAACTATCGTGCATTATACCTTGGCTAATTACCGATTTTGTACCTTGCAACATATTCTAAATGGTAGCTACTACACTTATTTTCTAATCACCGTTTGAAAAGTTATAAAATCAACTACCATACCTCATCTTTTTTCGCCTACTATTCTCAATCCCAATTTTGGTATGAATAATTAAAAACCTTTTCTTTATGTATTATCTTTCCTATTATTTTTCTTTTCCGATTTTCATATGTTTTACCAACATATCTCTAAGATTTATTTTTTTTAATTATTTTTTATATCTTTTTATAATATATAGTAATTGAAACCAGGTAACTTTACAAAGCTAGCTCTAAAATAGGGTACGCATAAAATTTCTATAATGTAAATGAACATCCTTTATCTACACGCTTATCATTCTCTATATACAATGCATAAAAATAATATTCCTCCATGCTGGTACTCTAACGATGTGATTACTAGTGTGGGTAACAAGAAAGTACGACTATCGATTTTGCGGGGGAGGAGGCATAGTGCCAAGCGAGAACCCGGGCAAGACGCAAAAATAAGACTAAATTTTCGCCTTGCTAACACAGAACACTAGTGTACCTTTCAAAGGTTTCGTGAATAAAGCAGAGAACAAATGCTGAAAAAGCCCACCAGGTAACTTTGACTTTATTTTTCAGGTGTCCTCACCACCATCAGAGTCCTGTCCGATACATTGAAATACCAGTTTTACACTACTACACAGAAGGACTTCGACAGTAAAGTTCGAAAGGATTATCTTTTGCTCTCTTCTATTATGTCAAAAAAAAAAAAAAATAAAAATGGAATCACAGTCCCGTTTTTCTTCATATGCTGAAGAAAGCACCGAAGAAATAACTTTCTGCAAGCTGATCCTGAGAGTAACTAGAAAGGTGAAAAAAAACTTCCCAACCTTCAAATTAGTAGAATAATCAACTTAGTCTTATTCGTTCTCTTATTAATATTGTACTTTGTATTGATATGCATTTCGAGATAGTAATCTATTTCAAATATCAGTTAAATCGATAGGACGAAGGATAGCATTTTGGCAACGTGAAAGTCAATAGGTGGTTCATACATTGCTGTCAATCCAAGTCACTTTAATATATCAATAATATTGTTCTGACTTCTTGGAAAGTTTAGGAACCATCACACCTGTGAATAAAACAGAACACTGATAAACTTAAAAATTGGTTAGTACTGTTCACTATTCTTTCCTTTCCTTTTTACTATATTTTATTCCTGTGAATTTTCTTTCTGTAAATATTGAACTGAAAACATAACTATTCTTCTAAAGATCACAAAATCTAAGAAATCTAAGAAAAAAGACCATACGATACAGAACTTATTACAATTTTACTTCAGGTTACTATAACAGCATTCATTACTTCATAAGGCAATATCAAAATCAATCATGTTAAGACAAAACGTCCAGAAGCTTAACAAAAAATACATCGTTGCAAATACAATAAGAACTATTTCCTCAAAAGGATCTAAATTACTTAAGCCAACGATAGAATCCTCCCTAACAGATATTGAAAGAGCCTCTTCTACTTCCTATAGCATTTTAGGAGGCTCTCAGAATAACATTCCTAGATTCGATACAGGTGCTAACTTTTTGTCATCTGTATTTGAAAAGTCAAAGCAAACCACCATAGAAGCAAACTTCCAAACATTTAACAAGTCTCATGCCGCAGCGAATCTGTCTATGTCACAAGCTCGTGATGTAATGCAACTATGGTCATTACTGGAAGCTTGTTTAAAATCTGATTACTTCGACAGAGCTTTTTCTATATTAGAGTCGCTTTATCAAATAAAATCTCACAGATCAAGCTTTATTGATGACTACAATATGTATTTGTTGGCATTTGTTAGACACCAGGGTGGTTCCATGGACTGTTACCGCATGAGCGATAAAGTTTTGAAAGATGTAAGAGATGTCTTCCCAAATATTATGTTTAACGATAGAACAGTGGCTATCCTAATGCATCATGCACTTTCCAACGTACGTACACCTCAGGAACACGTAACGACTATTAATCAGATACAAAACTATTTTAAGATGAAAGTAGGCAACAGGAGAAATGTACTTTCAAATATCGATGTCTTGACAGTGGAAAACTTTAAAAGCCTGCTTTTAGAATATAAATTAATTAATGAAGATGAAGTCCCTGATCTACTGAAACCTCTTGTGATGGGTAACACAATAACAGAAAAAACAATTGAAAGTAATCCAAGTGTCCAAGCAATGGAATTTAAGGAAGGTCAAAGTACAGAGAACCCTAATAATAAGATTATAGAACAAACTGAAATCAAAACTGATGAAGTTGCTAAAGACTCTATTGTGGAGAAGGATGCTGACGAACTCCTAGCGGTAGACACCATAGGAATGAGAACTGTAAGACATGCTCTGATGGGACTTTCATTGACGGAAGAACAAAAGAAGAAACTTTCAGAGCTAGATAATTCAGTAAGCAAAAACATCATGAATATCGATGAAAGCAAATCAGTGGATTTTTTTGAAATATACAAGACCTTGGAGAACGCAGAAGATCAACAAAAATTTGATGATTTATTAAACACATTCAACTTCAAAAGGCAAGAAATGCTAGAAAGGAGAGCCACGGAGGCTGCGAAAGAAAGATGGAAGTTTGAGTTTGAGGAGGCAAAGGCAAGAGGGGACATTTCTATAGAGAAGTCATTGAATAGTAGACTATGGGAATGGTATAGTGCTATGCTGCCTTTAGTTAAGAAAGAAGCCAAAAAATGCATTGAGGAACTTAATAATTCCAAGTCTTCTTCAAGAAAATTATCAAGTAGATCAGAGTATGCACCATATTTTACTTTGGTTAACCCTGAAAAAATGTGTGTGATAACTATCCTTGAATTATTGAAACTAAATTCTACAGGCGGTGTCATTGACGGTATGAGAACTGCCAGGGCGGTTATTTCTGTTTCCAAAGCTATTGAACTCGAATTCAGATCTGAGCAACTTCTGAACAGTGAAAATCAAACATTCAAGGATATAAATAAAAAATCACATGAGTTCAAAAGGTACGTCCAATCAGCTAAGCGAACCTTCAGATCTATGGAAATTGAAAAATCCCGAATCATATGGCCTCAAACTGTAAGAGCAAAGATAGGTTCTACACTTATTTCTTTCTTAATACATGTCGCAAAGGTCAGTGTTGAAGGTACAGACCCTGTAACTAAAGAAAAAGTGTATGGTGACGCACCTGCTTTTGCACACACGTATGTATACCACAATGGTTCTAAACTTGGCATAATCAAAATCCACAAAGCCTTAATCAATAGACTAAATGGTGAAAGATTATTAGCATCAGTACAACCCCAACTTCTACCAATGCTTGTAAAACCTCGCCCATGGAAGGGTTGGAAATCAGGGGGATATCTATACACACAATCAATTTTAGTGAGATCGCGTGACTCTCCAGAACAACTAGCATATCTACAAGCAGTCTCAGATTCCGGCGCAATTGATAAAATTTATGATGGTTTAAACGTGCTGGGTGAAACTGCTTGGACTGTGAATCGCAAGGTCTTTGATGTTGTCTCTAAGGTATGGAATGAGGGTACTAACTTTCTAGAAATCCCTGGTATTCAAGATGAACTAAAGCTATTACCTCCTCCTCCACGTAGTTCAGACCCAACCGTTATCAGAGAATGGAAACTAAAGAACAAGGAGCTGGCAAATAAGTACTCATCAGATAAGTCTGTGCGGTGTGATTTGAATTACAAGCTTGAAATAGCCAGAGCATTTTTAGGCGAAAAATTTTATTTCCCTCATAACTTGGATTTTAGAGGACGTGCATATCCACTATCTCCCCATTTCAACCATCTAGGGAATGATTTAAGTAGAAGCTTATTGATATTTTGGAAAGGCAAAAGACTTGGTCCTGATGGATTGAACTGGCTGAAGGTTCACCTATCTAACTTGTTTGGTGTTGATAAAGTGCCACTTGAGGATAGAGTTAAATTTACTGAATGTCATATAGAGGATATAAAGGATTCTGCAGAAAATCCTTTAAATGGTAAGGGCTGGTGGAAGACCGCTGATAAGCCATGGCAAGCTCTTGCTACTTGTATGGAATTGAACGAGGCATTGAAACTAGATAATCCAGAAGATTATATTTCTCATCAACCGGTTCACCAGGATGGTACTTGCAATGGGTTACAACACTACTCGGCTTTAGGAGGTGATGTAGAAGGTGCTACTCAAGTAAATCTAGTACCCTCTGAGAAACCTCAAGATGTGTATTCTTTTGTTGCAAAACTAGTAGAGGCTCGGCTTGAGAAAGCAGCTGCAAAAGGAGATGAAAAAGCACTAATCTTGAAAGGTAAAGTTAGTAGAAAAGTTGTTAAACAAACTGTGATGACTAATGTATATGGTGTCACTTATGTTGGAGCTACCTTTCAAATTGCCAAACAACTTACCGCTATTTTTGATGACAGAGCATATTCATTAGAGCTTTCAAAATACCTTGCTAAACATGTTTTTGCTGCGGTGAGGGAACTGTTTGAAGGAGCTCACTTAATTCAAGATTGGCTAGGAGAATGTGCTAAGAGGATATCAAAGTCTATCAGATTAGATGTTGATGAAAAGTCATTCAAGAACGGTGATAAACCTGACTACATGTCATCTATTATCTGGACTACTCCTTTAGGTCTGCCAATTGTACAACCATATAGAGATGCAGGCAAAAAGCAAGTTATCACCAACCTACAGTCAGTCTTTATCAGCGACCCTTTTGCTATTAACCCTATAAATTCTAGAAGACAAAAAGCGGGCTTTCCACCAAATTTTATCCATTCATTAGATGCATCACATATGCTACTCTCTGCTGCTGGCTGTAGAGATAATGGCTTAGATTTTGCATCTGTTCATGATTCATACTGGACTCACGCCTCAGATGTTGATAAAATGAATGTAGTAATCCGTGATAAGTTCATTGAGTTACACGAGGTAGATTTAATTCAAAGACTAAAAGAAGAGTTCGATGAACGTTATAAAAACTACCTAAGGATACTGAAAATAAAAAAGAATACACCCCTTGCTAAACAAATTTTGGCATTTAAGGCTAGGCTAAGCAAGACTTTAGGAAGAAATGCTACTCTTGCAGATGAAATATATTTAGAAAAGAGAAGGGTAGAACTAATAAATTCAAGTGATCCTGCTGAAGTTCAAGAAGGTAAGAATATTGAAACCACTATCACAATTCTTCAAAATTCGGGCGAGAACTTGAGCGAGTATGAATGTTCCGGCTCTGAAGTACAATCTCTGACTGTAATCTCACCATTAATACTGCCAGATATTCCTCCAAAGGGTAATTTTGATGTCGAAGTTCTAAGAAATAGCAAATACTTCTTTTCTTAGTGATATAATAACGACTATGCAATAAGATAAGTATATAAATGGAATAAACATGTAAATATTGTTCACGACTATTAATAGAAAATATTCACTATTTGAAATATTTATTATTCAAAAACATCGGTTGGTTAACCAGATTTAGTATGCAAGGTATATATATATTCTTGATCTAGCTTATTATTGAATACGTAACATCATAGGGTTTGGGTATCTGAATCAGTTTTATTTTCTTGAGATAGATACAATTTGAGTGTTATTAGGCCATTCCATTAAATGAGTACTTGACATGCTATACAATAAGATTTCAAGCATATATAATTTTACCCTGTTTTTCGAAATTCTCTATCAGTGGCATCAATGGATACATTTCTCTTCTATCTATTATTTTGAATTCCTTCACAAAACTGATGAAATGGGCGAAGAAAGAGTTCCAATGTGCTTCTAACGATAAATGAACTATCTTATCGAAATGATGGTGATAAATATGACCAAATATCCTGAACATCTGAATCATTATCCTTTGAACATCTTTAAAGAAATTTGGAGAAAATGGGACTCCATTTTTAGTTGGGAATAAAGACTTATCATTAACTTTATTGTTTATCCAAGTCAGTGCTAAGTCAATATACTGGCCAGCAGGTAAAGAAACCTGTCTATTATTAGCATCCAACCAAAGGTAATCCGTGTGGGGACCTGCATTCATCGTTGGATATGCATCAGCTGTCACATATTCTGCTATGACACCATAGAAGTGGTTTAGGTTTGTGAAAAACTCAAAAACGTTTAATGCAATCCATTCTCCAAGATCCACATATTTCGGAAGTTGTACAATAGTTTTAAAAGACCCTTTCACTAATGCTGTTTTGACAAAAGGCTCACTTAAAAACATGACTTGTTGTGAGCTCGACCTTTCAGGGGAGTTTGATCTTCTCTGTGAGAGGCTTTGGGTATCATTAGTAGCTGTTCCGGAATGCGATAATTGTGCTCTTTCTTGCAAAATTTGATTATTATTATTGTGAGAGAGTCTAGATGGTGATTGTGTTCGAGTTGGAGACTGATTTTTTCTCAAGGAGAGCTTTGAGCTGCTGCTGGGTTGGTTGGAATATATTGACTGAGCTTGTGTATTACTAGAGTTCATTATCTGGTTATGTGAAGAGCCCAGTACAGAAGCATTTGTAGATGTGTTGGGTGTTCCAGCATTTGAAGATGGGCCTAGATTGCTCGCACCATTCTTATTCTTCTTGGAGTTCCTTCCAAACGCTTTAAAGTTAAAGAAAGACATAGTTATTTTAGTCTTGATCCTCTTTTTATAGTGGGCTTGTCAGATAGTTTTTTTAGTGATTTTGACTAAGAAACAGTAAAAATTCAGCTAATTATGGACAGGATTATAGGCCAAAGCTAAGCTATTACCAGAATCTGAAAACAGCAGATGGTCAATAAAAAAAGAAATCCCGTGGCTTTTAGATTTGTTGATCTTGTCTGTACAATAGTAGCTCCAGTCAAAATGAATAAATAGGACAGTTCGCAGGACAAAAGGCACAACTGTTTTGGTTGTTGTTGGTGTTATGAGTTAAGGAGTAATAGTATATGATTCCTAGTCCATATAAATAGAGTAATTCAGTTGCTCATGATCCTATTTAAACGTAGATCAAATAAATATTTCTTAGTTGTGTGTGGGATTTCAATGCGCATTTTGCCAAAAAAAAAAATAACAAAAACTTAACAAACTGCAACTACGATGATGTCTTATGATATGCTATGAAGTATGAGGAAAATTACTGAATCGTTGTCATTGACTGTTGTTAATATAAAGATGCGTAGAATTGAGCTCATTAGTAGTCTGTACTTAGAACATGCTACTGTATAGTGTATGTAAAGGTACATGGTAGTTTATAAGAATGTAACGTTTAGCTTGATTTATTTACTCGATTTCAGCGTAAAAATCATGCGACAATAAGATATCCAGCTGTATGATACAGGGACAACAGAACTGTATCATCAGAAAAAAATGCAATTTCTTATAACCACTTGCAACCTCGGTTAATAAACCTTCAACTCCACAGCACACAGCATCCCATACTATGGGGCCAAAGAGACTACACTATTATTGTAAGCAAACAATCTTGCATGTGATCAACCGTGTAATATTGTATAAAACGTGACCAATACGTGCATAATTATAATACGTAACATGTTATACGAAAGGGCACGAGATTTTATTTTATATATTAGCTACGAATATATCAGGTGACCAAGGTTCTGTCAATTTAAGGGCATTCTCTCTGCACTGTAATCTCATCGAGGCCAGCTCAGTCTTTCTTCACCAGATGGCATCCTAGGTGCATCTTCTGCGTATAGGATCAGATAGATGAGGGGAGCAGGATTGGGCATAACACCTGATCCAAGCGCTTGGAGTACTTTTTGAAGCTCATAATCTGTTCTCGAGGGTCTATGAGATTCTATTGTAAACAAGTTTACGAATATTTGTTCTTGTTCATTTTTGCTGCCGACAGTTGAGAACGTTGCTAACTTGCGGCTGATACGTGTAATAGACGAAGTTATTTTAGTCAATATTTGCAAAACTCCTGAACGGGGTTAGTAAGAGAGACACCCATAGTCTGAGTCCTGATAACACTTAACCTCCAAAAATTTTGCATCACTGTTACACCATTACTGTACCTGATATAATAATAACATACTCATAAACCAATGTCGGATCAGGAGGACCTAGGCCTGGCTCTGAAAGGATTGAAGATCAGTAAACGGGTTGCAAGCGGTGGCAATCAAAATATAGAATCTGAACAGATAGGGTTGGGCATTGATTATTCTGAATCAAAAAGTCAAGATGCTGCTCAGAAATCTTCTGATGATGAACACAATGATATCTCGGATGATGAGATTGATTTTGGATATATACCGATGAATGAAGTTGTAAGTGCTTCTACTTCTGACGATGATAGTGATGAATCTTCTTCCGATAGCCATATAGATGGAGATAATGATGAATACGATAGCTCTAATTCTGGAAATAGGAATACCACAATTACTGGAACTGATGGTGTGGAAGGAGTGGTAAATACACCAGAAACACCTACTTTATCAGATATTACACCGATCTCTCATGAGACAAATAATAGTGAGAGCGATTCTAGTGATGATGGGACATGGCAGGAGATGCCTACGATATCATCTTACAATATCTATGGTCAAAAGGGTGAAGTCGAGATAAGCAATTTAGATTCAGTGGAAAATCATTCAAAGGCAACTACTGTCACAAATGATAGCAAACAGAAAGTGTTTGCTTATACCAAAATTGCTGGCGAACAACAAGCACAACGTTCATATGTGACCAATACCAAAACGGATTTTCTGTTTGATCATAAGCGGTTGAAGAAAATAAATGATAGTTCAATGTCTCTTTCACATAAATCAAGCACGGTTTCACTACAATCTAAAGAAGATTATGACGAATTTGAAGATGGAATCGACCCAATAGATGATATAAACCCGGAAGCACAATTAAATGTTACAAAACTGCTATTAAACGATATGGAAAAATTTGCATACGCTGCTGCTGTTAATGTATTAGTAAATCAACTTTGCACTGACCTTGCTACGCTCTGTTTATGCGTGGATATCAAATCACACAAGAAACTTGCCAAAAGATTACAATTCACTCAAAAAGATATGGCTGCTTGGAAAACTGTGACCTTACAGAGACTATATGATCACCTTGAAATTAGTGATGAAGAAATAAAAATGCTAGAAAAAGTTTCTCTACATAAACTAAAACTTGATGACCTTTGCAAATGTCTAAAAACAACTCAGAATATTGAAAATCCATGGGAACACAAGACTAGCAATAGCGAAAACGAAGGGGATGATTCAGTAAATTATAATGATAATAGTTCCTCTGTCACGAATAATGAGAATAATGAGTCTGTATCTTCTCAAAATGTCACAAGTAAACTTTCTCAGAATACTGCAATTGACGACAGCACAGCCAAAGTACCCAACAACACAGAGAATGTTAAAATTCCTGCCGGCCCAGTAAACTCTGCAATCAATGAAGAAAGTTTGGATTTCATTCAAAAGGACAGCAGCATTAGTATTGTGGAGCCAGACAATGAAATGAAAAGCAACGACAACGACAATAGAACAACAGCCCCCAATAAAGTAATAAACCCAGAGAATATTAGCGATAGAGATAAGCTTAATGTTGATGTGGCTTGGACTATAATTTGCGATTTATTTTTGGTACTCCTGCAAAATTCTACTTATGATTCAAGATCAAGGACGCTCCTAATCAAATTTGCTGAAGCACTAAAAATAACAAAAATTGAGGTTTGTGAATTTGAAAAGCGCGTAACAGATTCCTTAGATTTAGAACAGTCAACTGATGATCAGGTTTGGGATGAACAAGATCACATGAAAGATAGAAGAAAGAAGAGAAAAAGAAGAAAAATGGCATATGTTGGTTTAGCTATGGTCGGTGGATCCCTTGTACTTGGTTTGAGTGGAGGATTACTAGCACCGGTAATTGGTGCCGGTATTGCTGCTGGGTTATCCACAATCGGAGTAACAGGTGCTACAGGATTTTTAACAGGTGTCGGTGGGACAACAATTGTGGCACTATCAAGTACAGCTATTGGAGCCAATATCGGTGCTAGAGGTATGTCAAAAAGGATGGGCAGCGTTCGCACATTTGAATTTTTACCTCTTCACAATAATAGACGAGTTAATCTAATAATTAATGTATCTGGTTGGATGGTTGGTAATGATGATGATGTTCGTCTGCCGTTCTCAACAGTAGATCCAGTTGAAGGAGATCTGTTTTCTTTATATTGGGAACCAGAGATGCTGAAGTCCATGGGTCAAACGATAGGTATTGTTGCGAGCGAAGTATTTACACAAACAATCCAACAAGTGTTAGGTGCTACAATTTTGACCGGTCTAATGTCCGCCATTCAATTACCTATGGCATTATCTAAATTAGGTTACATTTTAGATAATCCATGGAATGTGTCTTTAGACAGAGCATGGTCAGCTGGTCTGATCCTTGCTGATACATTAATTGGTAGAAATTTAGGTGAAAGACCTGTGACTCTGATAGGATTCTCCCTTGGGGCCAGAGTTATTTTATCGTGCTTAGTTGAACTTTGCCGAAAAAATGCCCTTGGAATTGTTGAAAATGTATTTATCTTTGGTACTCCTGTCGTAAACAAAAAAGATCAGCTGGTTATGGCTAGATCTGTAGTGAGTGGCAGATTTGTTAATTGTTATTCGGATATTGACTGGCTTTTAGCTTATCTGTTCAGAGCAACCGCAGGTGGCTTCCGCTCTATCATGGGTATATCACCAGTTGAAGGTATAGAAGGGATTGATAACTATAATTGTACTGAGATTGTCGATGGTCATTTAAGTTATCGTAGCAATATGCCCAAACTATTGAAAAAGCTTGGAATTGCTGTACTCAGCGAAGAATTTGCTGAGATAGAAGAAACGGTGGATCCAGACGAATTTAAAAGAAAAAGGAAACTAATTAATGATGTTGATGCAGCACAAAAGAAATTGAGTGAGAAAAAGAAATCAAATGGTTGGGTTTCTAAATGGCTGAAACCGAAAAAGTCCAAATGGCAAACAATGGTGGAGGAAGCCGTTGAAGAAGGTAGAGATATTTCAGAGTCGCCGTCACATGAGGCCAAAATTAAGAAGAAGAAAGATGGCGCAATTGTTGACCATGGTGCTCTTCTGCATGAATTAGAAGTACTTAAAGCGGCAATGAAGGCTGAAAGAGAAAAACAGGGTAGCTCGGAAGAATTAAATACTCAATCGCTTCCATCTGATGTAGTAGCTTTAGAATCAGAGAAATCAAATTCAGATAATCTGCATTTGAACGCTGATACACTCCCAAACCTAGCACCAAAATCACCGCAAACTCCTAATTCTTTTCAATTATTAAGTGCTGGAAAAACAATTTTACCCGACGATGACCCAGCAGCACATCTCAAAAAGAATGTCGAATATTCATTTCCTGATGATATATAAGGAATATATTTATCTATTACATAGCATTAACCAATAGTTTCAAGATTGATATTTGCTGCATTTAACATGATAACAGATATTTTTGTTTAGCTAGAAGCTTCTTGGTAAACCATGGCGTCATCACTGTCACTAACTATAGTGGATTCCTCTTGACTCTTTTTCAATGCATACTTAGCAACCAAATGCCTAATTTCATCAAGCATAATTGGCTTCTCTAGAACATCATCGAATACCTTGGCACTTATGGCTTCATGATAAAAGTTGGTTATCGCAATTATTGGTGTTCTAGAGTTAATACCATTTGTATGCTTTATGAGTTTCACTATATCAATTGCACCAAGTTTTGGAAGTTTTAAGGCGGTAACAATCAAATCAAATTTAACACCACTGTTTGCACGGCTAACAAGCTCATCACCAGCACCAACACTAACAACTGTACAGCCTACGCTTTCTAAGTCTCTAGTAACACGGTAACGATGTATAGGAATTGGTTCGCACACCAAAATATCCATACGGTAGCCCACATCATTGACACCTGAGCTCTTCCGACCACTTTTTCTCCTATATTTCAGTGAATTAACCCGATATACCGCATGCAGCCTTTCAGCTTCTTCATTAGATAGATCACCTGAGTCTGTACGGTGTGTACTAACCGTTCTTTGAGAGTTGGGATGAGAAAGTAGTCTTGATCTGTTAAATTTGGCTGTATTGGGCGTTGTTTGTGCAGTATTCAAACTAGAATAAGGTGTAGAAGGAGAGAGAGGAGACTTAAACTTTAGACCCGAAGGTGAGTCAAGGTCACTTCCCATATTCCCATGATGTATTGAGTTTGAATCCTTTCCAGATTCGGAAGAATGGTTGAAATGGGAGGAAGGTGTTGCTTCCAAGCTAATACTTCTTTCGGGTGAATAAGATCTTAACCCTAAAGTATCATGTTTATTGGCTTTATTTATAACAAATCCAACTGGTGGAGTAGCAATCCCCCCCAATTTAGACACCCTCATTTTAGATGAGCTGTCTGAAATGTAACCTACCAATGAACTCGAAGATGTTCTTCGGTGCCTCCCTTTAGATTCAGTTAAGTGTTCACTCTTTAATCTATTTATCGCATCTTTATTTGCCTTATCCAGAGCAGAAAGGTTTCTAAAATAAAATGAGCCAAATTCAGTTTGTTTATCATTAAGTTTTCCAGTTCGCTTTGAATTATCTCTTAGATGACTTGGGATAGAAGGTGACAGCATTGGCCCTGAATGAGCTGGCTTATTGCTTACAGAAACAGATTCCAGCACAGATCCCACACTTAATTTATGGGAGCTAAATTTATTAGGATTCTGCCCAATATCTATAGCATCACCGTCGGATTCTAATACAGCATCTTCATCGTTGTCATCTCCAAAGTCTTGTAGAGTAGCTCCACGGAGATCAAAATAGTCAGTATCTTCTGGGTCTTCAATATTTGGAACGTAAGATGCTGTTTCATCATAGACATGATCCCATTTAACATCCTTAAAATATGGATGGTTTTTTATCTCTTCTGTACCATTGTATCCCAACCTTTTATGTGGATCAGTAATTAAAAACTTCATTATAAGGTCCTTCGCCTCCGGAGAAATGTATTCCCGTTCTTCCTCTATGGAATCAAATATCGGCCAATCAATTTTTCCTTCTAAAATGTTTCTAAACACCTGATCCGGTGTCTCAGCATGAAATGGTGGGTATCCAAAAACCATCTCAAACAATATACATCCCACTGACCACCAATCACATTGGTTATCTTCACCTGTTCCTTCAATTGTTTCTGGTGCAAGATAGTCTGGAGTTCCAAAAAACCTCTTGTCCTGTTTGGAATCCTCTGGATTGAAAAGTATCAAATCTGTACTTGGAGAGTTGCTGGCTTCGTTTATATTAAAATTATTTTCAGCATAGGTAATGGAATTTGTTCTTAATTTCATAGGGGTTGATGTTATATTTTGATATGGTGGTGGAGTACTAGATCGAGATATGTCTAAAAATGACTGCTGAGATTCGCTGCGTTTCATGGAAGAAGTTTCAGGAGTATAGTCCATGCTATTTCGTTGAAATCTCTCTTTTAAACGCTCCTGTTCAGATCCGGCTGAAAATTCGTTGGTTAGCAGCACTGCCTGTAGATTGTTCTCTAAGATATCTTGTTTCAATGATGACCTTTTACGGTTTTTTACAGCAGAGTTGAGAGAGGGTCTGTGGTCTAAAGATATAATTTCAGGAGTTGATAAATGGCTTGTAGGATGTGAATCAATATTGCTTCTAGTATCAGCATTACTTAATGAGATAGGCTTCGGAATATGCCTATGACGCTTAACCAGCCCTGCGCGGGATAAACCAAAATCAGTCAGTTTGAGATGCCCTGACACATCGATAAGTAGATTCTCAGGTTTAAGGTCATGGTGAATAATACCATTATTATGCATATCTTCGACCCCAATGATGATCTCTGACAAGTACTGTTTAACCCATTCATCAGGTAAGCAACCCATCATCTTAAGCAATGTTGCTAAATCACCACCAGGCAGATATTCCATAACCAAAAATAAGTTATCTTTATTTTGGAACGTTGCGTATAACCTTGCCACGTAAGGTTTATCGCTCTGAACCATCATAATCGCTCTCTCAGACTTTACGTTGGTTACTTGATTTTTAGCAATCATATCAGACTTGCGAAGTACTTTTATGGCAAAATAATCACCGGTTAGCTTTTTACGAGCCAAGTATACACTTCCGTAAGCACCCTTACTAATCGGTTTGATAATATCATAATCCTTTATGCTGGGAGTCAGAGGTTTCATCTGGGATGTAGCTAGCAATAGAGGGGACAAGGGCTGGTTGCTGGAAACAGAATTGCTTAAATTAACATGTGAGTTACTTACTGATAAATTTGAGTGGTTGAAAGTCGGTGAGTTTATTGTTTGGAGTGTGTTAGTAATTGAATTATGTTCATGTTGATTATAGGAGTTTTCATTTGAAAATGGAGAAATGACTGGTGATTTCTCCATGTTCAGTGATCTATTATAAGATGTAGATGCCCCCTGTATAACACCGTTTGATAACCTAGAGTTGTTAAGGTTATGGTTCACTGTTGAAGGTAAAGGTGAGCCCCTCCTAGGAGTAAGAGAAATGCTTGTTGATAATTTTGGTAGCAACACCGGTCCACTAGAGTTTGAATGTGGCGTGCTGCTTTGATTATTGTTTTTCAGGACTTCATTTGGAGTATTATTCTTGGTCACTAATTCTGATTGTGTCCCAGAACTGCTCGACAGAGTAGATGTATTCTGACCTGAAAGTAAAATGTTAGAAACAGGACCAGCAGAATAATCCAACCTTTGCTTTGGTGTAAGAGAACGAGATCTGATGCTCCGATGAAAATTGGGATCAGAAGGATAGTCTATAATCTCTGATACAGAACTCCTATTAATCTGTGATACCTGATCATTTTCGTAAACGTTATCATATCTATTCAATAGCTTGCTATTATCATCTTTACTTCCCGAAATATTATCAGTCTTAGTTATTGGTATTTCATTGTTTGTTAAATATGATGCTGTAAACAATCTAGGCTGTGGCTTTATGATTTGATCACAAAGTTCGTTTTGTGAGCTTTCTTGTTCTTGATCAGCATCATACCTATTCTGTCCCGTATTGGTAGCAAATTCTGAATTTTGTAGCGGTAAATTCAATGAGTGATTAAATTTTAGCTTGTTATTTTCTACTTGCTCTTTAACGCTCTGTAGAACATAACTATTAACCTCATTTTTTATTCTTAAGTTATAAGTCATGGCATTATCTAATCTCATTATAGCATCAACCTTTTTCTTTATTATATCCATTGTCTCATTTACCAATAATGAGAGGCCTTCATCCTTAATGTTCTCTGCAGTTAAGTCAAAATCTGGGGACCAATTTTGGATAGTCTCAATATTGGTTTTCGAAGTGGGTGAGAATTGGTATGTAAATTCTGCTTGATGGAAATTCTGATTTTTCATCATCTTTTCGCCAGGTAGTAACAATAAATTAATATTATTCTTACAAGATAGAGAGTCAGATCTTTGTTGGTCCTGTTCTGTCAGTTCATTTGCCGTCGTTTCATGATACTCACTTGGGTTAATGTTAATGGCCGCATTACATAAATCAATAAGTTCATCAATAATAGTTTCAAAAAAAGCCCTCGATCTTGTGCCTTTTATTGGAACACTGTTGTATTCAAGTTCAAGAGAGCTTATATCCTTTTCTTCTTTTTGTGATTTATCTTCATCCTGAAATTTCGATTTAAAATTCTGTAGTATCTCTAATCTATCTTCTAAGTTGTCATGTAGTAATTGGATTACAGATCTAATTTTATGTTCACATACACAAAGATAGGAATGCGTTTCTAACCACCATGCTGGCACATATAATTCACAAACTCGGCATAGCTCTAATCGTGGAACAGGTAAATCGTTTTCATTTAATATCATATCATATTCAACTCCTTTCAAGTACTCCGCAAAGATAGTTGCACCAAATCCAAGCTTCTTTATAAATTCGATTGGTAAGATATTATCAATTTCATTAGCATGCCAGTCGACATGATATGGTTTAACGATCCACATAGTATGGGATGGCAACTCTGTTTTGCTATCATGGATTAAAATGCCGCATGCTTCCAATATAATAAATCCTTCTCGACTATCATTGTAATCTTGCAATTCCCCTTCTGTTTTTGTACTTTTAGTTGTAAAGGTTACAGTGTAACTAGTGTTATCATTAATCAGCATCATATCTGTGGTTTCTTTGAAAACTTGTCTATCTTGATCAGTTCCTTCAATTAAATCTTCTATATTATCGGGTACCTGTGTTCCCACAATGTTTTCCCATGGTTGTTTTGTGATGTATCGTATTTTGCCGTTGAGCTCCAATTCTAATATCATACATTGATTATTTTCTGTTGCAAGTCGTAAATATTTTTCATAATTTGAGGAAGATTGTGAATTAGTGTCATTATCTGGAGAGTTATTGTGTGATAGATGCAGTGTATCAGTAGGCGTACCTATCATATTTCTTGTTGAATTTATGTCTTCCATCTCTGCGTCGTTATCATAGCTGTCGTCACTTATACTATTCATGGCTTTCTTAATACTGCCTGTAATTGTCAGAATAGATTGCGTCTTTATTGTGTTTCTTTCAGGACACAGCGACTCTTAGTCCTTCAGTAATGTGTATACTAAACTCGATCGAAAAGAATAGTTGGGTTTCTTTTTCTAATATTATATTACAATTACCTTCTCTCAGATTTTTGGTTCTGAAAGTCACGTCTGCCAATTGCGATTTGGTATATTAGAATTGATGACACTATTAAAGTTATTGCTTGCTCTCTATCAACTCTGAGTAGATATACCGGATAAGAGTGATCACTGCTTGTCAAATTTTTGTAAACCAACAAATATTGTGGAGTTTAGTTTTTCAGCTTGAACTGGAGCCCTCCAATTATGCAGTATTATATTATAAATCAGTTCTAGCGTATTTCTTAGAATGTCCGATGTATTTCGTTTATATCCTGGAATCAGAACAATAATGCAAGATGCTTACAGATGTGATTATCTTAAAAAATGGTCCGAATACTATTGCACAGGTGCCAAGGCCTGCCAACCAATTATAAGGAAAAAAAAAAGAGAGACCTTCAATTTAATCCCTGCTGCGTAATTATAAAGTGCTCGTGCTAGGTAATAAATAGTTGAGGTAATTGCGTACTAGCCTTGTATAAATCAGCATACAATTATCATATCTAACAGGCTTATACCTCAAGAGCAAGCGTCATTCAAAAAATCATCAAACAAATGAAGTTCCTTCAAAGTACACATTTGTGGAACTTCTACATCTAAATGTGATTCTATCCATGAATGTGATTCACTATCGCTCGTCACTTCACGCCCTAAAACGATGTAATTCAATTTTCCAGGGTTCAATTCTCAGTCTCCTCAAAATTACCAGTTCGCCCTGAAAAACGAAAAATAAAATAGAAGAAATCATGAACTTTGCTCCCAAAATTGAATTTCAATGGGGGGGGTGAGAGCCCCCTTCCCATTGTGAGATTCAATTTGTGGGCAGCATCCAGTTTTTTTTTGGTTGTGCGTGCTCGCTTGTGCAGAATACAGGTCGCTTTGTTCTCCATTAAGGAATTTTGTTTCCTCCCTGATTTTCTGAGAGAAAGTTCTTTCATAGCGAGTTTTTCGGGTACGGATGTGGTTATGCAGTTCTTTCTGGGAGTTCAATTCCTGAATGGGCAAGTTGTTTGGTTGTACATGAAATCCGCAGGGCAGTAATATGTGAGAGGTATTCTTCTGCTCTCAATGGTTTTTGAGCAGTTTGTAAATCTCCATTGTTCTCTTAGTCTGTGCGAAAGTGAAGCTGAGTCACCCGAATGGGGGGTGGAAGAAGACTCTATTTTAGTCGAAGGTGAGCAGGGTTCATGTGCATAGGCATTGTGTTTATCGAGTAGGATTTGAATACGATTACATTTGATAGCCATCCTTGTTGGTATGCTATGCAATTGCTTACAGCTTCCCTTTTTATTAGCGATAGTTTCATCTATCGGACGCAGACATTTTTGTTGGAAATTTTTATTATGATGAGTGGCTCTGATAATGGTAGAATCAATAGATTATACTATTATTAGATTCCATTCTTTCTGTACTGTAAGAAATATTTGGCTACAAAGAAATGCAGCACAGTTCTGAGTTGGTATTTCATTGCGATTGTTATTGTCTTATTATTAGTTACTAATATCTCATAATTCTAAAACTAAAAATAACATATTTGTTAATTACGAACTCTCAATTTAATGGTGAATGCTAGCTAATAACAGTACAGAAACTGTTGAGGTATTTTGTATTTTTTTTGCAAATAACGATCATTGTATAGAGCTGGGTCTAAGCTAAGCTTGAGACATGTAAGAAGAACTAGTGCAAAGACAAATCTTCCTTTTTTTAAGAATGAACTAATTAAACAATAGAAAAATGATCTTTTAGTCCAAAAACATAAGTAAATGTTATTATTGTTTGTTGATAATACCTTCCTATGGATTGTCTCTTGAAAACAAATATGGGGTTAACAATGCAATCCCCGCATTAGTAAAATTTACTGGATAAATGTAAATAGGTTAAAATTGAAGATATTATCTAACAATCGTAACATGTTAGAAGGCACTCTATAACTCGGATAAAACACCATTCCAAGCTAGACAAATATTTACAGAATTTCTATTCTGTTAATTATTCCCCTAATTTTTATCATATTTTGTGGGTTCTCCATTGTCTAATTGGAATTGAAGGCCATTTTAGTGTCTTACATTATTTTAGAGCCTTGGACAATGGTTGAGAATTGCACTTTAGTCAAAAGTTATTTTTATAGAAGCTACAATAATTTTCTTACAATCGCTCTTCAAAAATGATAGTCTCAAGTTCTTAGGTTTAAGAACACTCTCCAAAATAAACTTCACGATTGGTCAAAACAATCGCTCAGGCCAACTGTGTTATCATAATAGAGATGTCCTTAATAACGGGATTGTCATTTATTAAGTTTTATAGCAGAAACCTTGTCCCTGAGGCTTTTACTATTATAATGAAAAACAGGGGTAAAACTTCTCCACGAATGTTATGTCTTGAAAGCACGTATGGATTTACCATTGTGAAATGTACACAAAATGAATGATATTACCTAACGTAAGGACATATCCATGGAAATATTTCCGGCAATAAAACTAAACCAGGATTTTTTATTTACTTTGTACCCAACGGATATAACGAATGGGCACCAATTTTTTGTACCGATTTTATTACTATAAAGCGTTGTATACATAACATCCTTATCACATAGAGTAGTATTTTCATTGAATCTTGGTGTGGGAAATCTCAAAGCAACAGCTATTTCTATCACTTATCTCCCAATTCATATCATATTACAATTTTTTAGTAGACTACAATCAATTCTTTATGCTACGTCATAAATAAATTTCTGAATATATATGGACAACCTCGATCTTTGTTGTTTAAAATCAGTTGTAATACATACCAATTAGGAAATTCTTTTTCTATATTGTCATATGAAGCCATTCAAAAGCCAGAAAAATTGTGAAATGTTGTATTTTTTAAAAAGGTTGTTAAGGTAACAAATAAAATTTCAGCAAATTTTTTGTAATTCAGTCAGTCAGAAGATTTCCTTTTATGAAAGCTCAAAAAGGTTTAATCGTTTAAATGATTTCCCTGACCGAAAGGACCAGCAATTGGCCCGCTGGCTATCTTTACCAAGGTAATATAGGTCAAAACTCACACAGGTAATGAAAGCCTTACAATTTGCAATAAGAAATTCTTGAGGGAATTTTACATTTCCAGAAATTATAAAGTTTAGAAGTAGCATTTTTGTAGAAATGTTACTCTGTCAATAAATTTTTCATGTTTTCCTTGAAGAATATTGGTATAGATAGCACTTGTACTTCATTAGAAATATGTGCTACCGTATAAATTTTGAAAATCGATTATGTAGTGACATTCATAATACAATAAAATAAATCTGGTACCTAGTACTTTACATCAAAGTCAACTTGTGAATGATAAGTCAGAGGTATATAATCCTATGTTTGCTGAAATATATCTCCTATTGCATATAGCGTGTAAGAAACCTTATAGATTTTTATTTGTCTCAGATTATAGCAGTTCGTTAAACCTTTTCTAATAACTACATACAGAAGGTTCTGTTTTTAAATGGACGATACTAGACTTGCCAGGAAGCCTTCCAATTCAAAAGTATGACACGTGAAAAAGACGTTTCATATAGAGAACTGTAAATGACACGTTCAATCAATAACAACCTTAACACAGTGATTATATTACGCCTTTTCAAATAAGTATTCATTTTTATATGCTCTTCATAATTACTACCTAATAGCAAATCTACACACTAATTGGGGTGATCGTAGGATTTGTTGGGTTCCTATTTTAGAGGATTTTAATATTTTGGATATGTGTTATTAGCATTGATTTACTGTTGTTATAAAAAAGTCAAGACATCATTCTTTTCATCCACCAGTGATCATAACAAGTAAGCAACATGTTACAATAATACCAGCAACAGCAATTTAATAACAAAAATGTACATATTTTAAAGAAACTTGTGGGATCTTCTTATTCTTAGTAGACAGGTGTATACTTTTCATTTCATAATCCAGATTCGATAATTGGAATCTGGGTTGCTGCCTTTTTGATGAACTTACTAGATTTAGCCCAGCTGATGAATTAGGAAGCTGAATTTGCAGTATGGACAGTCATGTTTCAAATAAAATGTGTTTTGAAAGAAAGCAACACAAGAACTGTATTACATTAGGAGTGATTATGTTTTAAAAACGTTAAAGTGACCAATTAGGAAAGTTATATTTCAGTACTTCTTCTCAAACCTGAGTTGTGCAGGAATTATTATGGGTAGTTCTCCTCTGCATTTTCTCTCGCTAACTCGGAAACATTTCTTCGGTGATTATCACGGGGATTTTGAAGAACGAATGGCTGCATAGCTTTCTTTGGACATTCGTGAATGATAGGATTCTCAATTTACTCGAATCTCGATTTTCATGATTTTCCAACTCTCTATGATTGCATGCAGCAACTTAGTACTGTTTAAATTTAATGTTGCCCTGATATTGAGACATTTGAAAGGTTTTGAAATATTGCTTGCGTAGAGTGTGTATAACAAATACGTAGAGCTATCGTGTCTCCAATAGAAGAAAAAGCATATTTATATAATCATTTCCGTACGCAATCTTTAAAGCAATAGGTTTAACGTAGCTTTCGAAACATTTACTGAAATTACGACATCAACGCAAACTAGATCTTCATACAAAGTTAAACTACATAGATGAATACAACCAATAATATAGTAGGTGCTATAGTCAATAGCGTAGATAATCTATGCTCATACTTTACTCCATGCTCTACTAGGCACTCAACAATTAAAGCGGTTTTGTTTATCTTAATCCCGACCTGGACCATTAATGTTATAAAATATGTCCAAACATTTTCTAATTAATAAGAATTCAATGTAACCATTGTAACCATTTACTGTACTAAGATTTATACTGAATAACTATTCCTTTACAGTTATTCTTACACATCAGAAGTAAGAATTATATCATATTGAAATAATTGAACCGTTTCTACCAAAACTAATAATTAGACTTAGCAAAGACCGGAAATTGTATTCGAAATGTAAATGGAGGTGGTTCTTGGTTGCAGTTCAATTGTTCTCAAACACTGATATATAGAAACTGTTGAAAGTGTTTATTACTTCTGCAAGACATTGTATTAAAGAAAACAGCTTCATCCTAATATTTATCCTGCTTTTCCAAAAGAACTATCGATACTGTTTCCACAATACAGTAATATGGACGGTTGAAACAAAATCCGGGTGTCCATTCTTAGTAGGTTTATATAATTCTTACTACGATAGTTGGTAGTTGGTAGTCGAAATTCGTCTTGTGTGTCTTCAGGAGGCTCATCCCAAGCCCATCTAAATTTACCAGCAGTTCTAAAACATGATATAAGTTCTTAGTCTGACCAATAGTGTCATAATAGTTCTGGAATTTTCTTGTATAATTATTAAAAGTATCTCATCTACCTTTACAGAAATGATTTACCAAAATTATCCTTACTACTTCAATGATAACGATTTTTACGTTTCAAGGGAGCCTTTATAGTTTTTCATAACAGCTGTACTATAGAATAATTCCTTTACGCAATATTTAGTTAGTACTTTACAAGTACTAGAATATACTTCAAAAAGGTACTAATAAGGAAGTACTTGGAACATAACTGATCAAATATTGTCCATTAGTCCGTACAGGCTACTATTATTTATTGATTTAAAAATGTGTTTCACTGGGCTATTATTTTTTTATTTAGAGTTTATCCATCAGCTTGGCTTTTTTTCTTTTAGGAAGGCATTATTCATAATAATTCGGGAAAGTTATGAATTATACGGAGTACAAAGCTCATCCATGCTACATATGCGGCAACGGTTTCGGATTAGAATAATTGTGAGTAAAATGTTCTTGCTCGTGAGGAAAGGATTTACCTTGTATTGTAATTCGAGCTCCGATATAATATTATTTACGATAAAATAAACCATTTACTTGTAGTTGATATATTCTAAGCAGATTTTGTTATTTACCTCTTGAAATTTGTCATAGGCGAAATGTTCTTGAAGATATAGAAGAAGCAAAAGCGGAAAAATAAAAAGAGGACAAGGAATAAGAAAATGAATAAGATTAATTTGATAGTTCGAACTGACATATAGCTGAATCATTAAAAAGAAAAATGAAGTCTTACTTCCCATTGTTCAAAAACATGACATTCATAATTTAGCGATTCTCTGGTCTCTACCTACATATAGAGAACGAATAAATTAGCGCCACAGTTTTTATTTCTCTTAGCAATTAAAAGTAGAGAAAGTGCCAGCAAAATGCTGTTTTGAAGCTCTACTAAAAGCTATGACAACATTTTTGAAAGTGTTCTACAGGTAATACTGAGGGATAATCATCTATACGAATTAATGCCTTATTAGTATATTTTCTTTTAAGCAGTAAAAGAAAAGATTGACAAAGTCATTACCCCCTCAAACATAATACCGAATTTCAAGTGGAAATATAGCAAATGAAAAGGTAAGTAACAAAATGACTCAAGATTAAGACTTCCTTCATTCCAAAAGCCGAGTTTAGATCAATTTTCCTTATTTCCTGTTTGGCAGCACTTTAGCCATTAAGCTGCAATTTCTTCTGTAGAAGTTGTACGCGCATTCAGTGCGTATAGACATTATGTTCATCAAGTACATATTTCATTCTACGGATATACCTTAAGCTACCAGGAAAAAATAGTGAGCCAGTCTTGTATTTTATGCAAATCATTATTGAAAAAGATCTCTTGTACAAGCCTTACTGCGTTCCTATTCTAGAACCCAATGAGATGTGCACCGTTTTGTACTCCACTCCAGGAGAAGAGCCATCTTGTTATCAGCCGTGCATTGGCTACTGAGCCTTTTTCCTATACATAGTTGTTCGGGAAACGTCTCCTTTCCTATTCAGGAAAGGCTAATTTGTGTAATTTTCTTCCCTTTCACACAGATATTGTGCAGAGAAAGATTGGCAGTTCCTATGTGTACCAACATTTCTACATGTCAGTGCTACCATGTATTCTCTACAGCAATTCCCCTTTTATTTTAAAATTCTGCTACGTATTTCTCTGACTGAACGGTTTGTGAACCAACCCGGGAAGCCAAAACAGTCTGCCATGGTCCTCTACTAGCATTTTATAAAAATCTGGAAAATTTAAAAAATTGTTTAGGACTTGTGCAGTGTATATAATGAAAGATACTTTGTTGTACAGTATTTACTCAGGATACCTGGAATTTTCCCCTAAATCTCAGATACTCATCCGTACATTTGGCACTTCTGTAGCTCTTCGTTACCATATTATGCTACTGTTCTTGTTAGCTCGTACGTAACGCGCTCTGAAACAGACAATGTCGATATAATAGTAGTCTACATATATTGCTTAATGCCTATAACAGAGTGCTATATAGGAAACTAAATGCTGTTGTGTTCAAATCTAGTTAGGTAATTGTAACCTGAAAGAACAGTATGTGCATTTTGTGTTTTTAATATTCCGTAACTAGGCGTCGTGATTCTTTCCAAGACGAATATTGGAAAGAAATGGCCACATTGGTCTAAAACATCATTAGAATGTTGCACAGAAATTTCGCAAGCTACTTCTATGCTCACTTTATTTATTTTGACGACAAATAATGTTTTGCATCACTTATTGTCTACTTTCTCTATAATAGATACATTAGAAAGATTGTCCTTGGAAATCAATCTAGCGTTTTTAGTCATTTTTTATATCATCCACTCGCCCCTAAGCACTTGTTGGGCCTATACTTAACTGTATGTAAGGTGTAGAACAGATATACTCTCCTCACTTCGAGCTCTACATTCTCACCTTGCGGAGATAAAAAGAAAAATACCATCGTTCTTTCATTTAGTAAAGGGCTACTACTAAAGGCGATTCTTTTCCTTAGTTGTGTACAAGCATGAACCCACTCTGCGATGATCGTATATGATCAATAATCAACTTTCCTAAATCTAAGCCTGTAATATTTTGATACCCCGCTGGAAATAGCAAATGAAAACAAAAGTAATTGTTAAGTGATCTTTGAAGATCCTCCAAAAATTTTGTTGGTAATGATGAATCACCACCGATTAACATTTCTGTTTGCTCGCTGGTTATTGTTGTTAACAACACTACGTTAGTTTATTAGGTGGTGAACTTTTTTAAAAGCTCCATTTATTTCACTGTGAACTTTAAATGTATCTGTTTCGGCTTTTCTCTTTTTAAATACTCCTCGAAGTTTACTCTATAAACAACTTGGTCAGTAAAAATTAGCAGACAAGTTAAATTATATCAAGATAGCTCAATTCAAGTGCAGTGGTTCGTTTGTCTTGTTACAATATCGTAGTCACAATTAGGCAGCCTTCCTTTCCTGTACTATGCTCCGACAGAGTTACAGGGCAAGTAAAAGGTAGAAAGACAATCAAATGAAAAATGACTTCGAAAGGAAGTCTCCGTACCAGCCTTTGCTTTGTAGATTATGAAACGATTACTATGAAGTCTACGGATCTTCTTCAAGAACTGCGAAGATAATTTCAAAAAAGACAAATGTGAATCAAACGAAAGCCAGGTAAATTGAAATATTAGGATTTTCTGGTTTCTTGGCTTTCTTTTTCAGCTTAAAATTCATGCGCACGGATGTTTCTTATAATAATCAAGAAATAGACATCCATTCAAAGGTATAGGTTGCATCACCAAAAAAATTAAATAGAGGAAAGAAAAAATCCTGGATGACTGTTAATTATGAGAAACAAACAAGTGTTCATTTGTCGCTGTACTTGATTTCTATTGCGAGAACTTAACATACATGTGTTTCAGCAGGCTAACGTGGCTAAATCCGAGAGTTATTTCAAGTAAGATTTAGATGGAGGGGTAGCAAACTGTAACCATTAACATTCCAACAAAGTGTCGACTTGGTTCTAATATGGCTGCTCTTTTCTCTTACACGATTTTCCTTAGGGCTAAGGCAAACTTACAGTACCTTGTTACTTTAATGCCCGCACGCTATACCTGTGGAAAATAACACTCTCAATAAGTTTTGTCTATTAGACAAATACTTACCATAATTTTTACTCATGTAAAATGTTTCAATATCCCTTTTACCATGAGATTAAAGAAACCATAGTAATATTATTAAGCTGGCAAGGAAAGGTATTCAAAATCCATTAAAAAAATCCAGGAGTTCACTAATATTGCCATTTAGTCTAGTTCTGTATTTTCATGCAAGACTTGCAATCTACTCCCCATAGTAAAGTAATTGTCTCGGTGGATTACTTGATGACTTTCTTTTTGTGATTAGGCATTTTAAAATGCTTATAGTACTGTGTATTTGCTTGTGCATGTGTTACTACAATTCCTAGACGGGAATAACAATAATTTTCTAGACTCTCTATTATAGTTTTCCAGTTAATAAGGAAGCTGGCCAAATATGGCTTGCTTCTAATCAATCTCAGATTAATTATACATGATTTTCTTAATAATCGATTAATTAGGAAAAGTAATTAATCTCAGAAAATGTATCACTTATTATCCAAATGCGAAAGGATTCTTTATGCAAATCCATGTTGATTGAACGGCATTATTCGACTGGAGTTAATAATAATCCCGGAAAATATTCGTTACTGATAGACCGAGAAAATAATTCTCATATTCTTCTATCTCTCGAGTATATAAAGTTGTGAGTTTTTAAGATATATTCTTGAGTTTCGTTTGGATCACATAATGTTTTATTTCATTGTATTCAATTTTTTTTCATAAATAAAACATCACCAAGTAATTTAGAAAACAAAGAATTGTTCAAATTACTATCTAAGCAACAAACTCAGTATAGAACAAAAGGCTCTACTTCTAATTTTTTTTTTCCATATTTCAGTAAGAAAGAAAAAAAAAATAACCCAGACCTTTACGATTCGTTTTAACTACTGTTACCACTGAACCTGAACGACCTGCCTGTGTGTGTCTGTACTCTTACGTGTGTTCCTTTTTGCTTTTGATAAATTACCACCTGCTGACATATTGATAACATTATTACAGTCAGCATCTAACAACAAAAGCAACGCTTCCACTGTTATTTCCGAGCAGATTCTACCACCCTATACTGCCGGATACATATATCAATAACTCTACCAAGCTTTGATCCCTCATTGGAAATCTATCATTGGATATATTCCATTATTGGTTCAACACAGCTGCTATTTTCCGAGTATTGATACTTATTGATCGTTTAGATTCTTTTTTTTTTAAAAGTTACCGAACTTGAACACCGATAACTTCATGTCAGAATTTTCAGAAATGATTCCACAAAACGCTGAAGATCAACTAATCGCTGCTAAAAACACTTTGGCTTTCGAAACTTGGATGCCTCCAAGAAAGAGAGCTAAAACCAAAGAGGAAAAAGAGATTCGTAAAATCCAAAGAATATTGAGAAATAGAAAAGCTGCTCAGAAGTCTAGAGACAGAAAACGCAATTATGTTGCAAACCTTGAAAAAAAATGCAACACAATGAAAGTCGTCCTGGACCAGCTTCAATCTAAAATTGATATCAAGTCAATGCTGATTGATCCCAGTGTATGGGATACTTATATCAACATGGAACAAGATGACGAGATGTCCTTTAGTTCAACAGATGTACCATCTTCTACTACCGAAATATCTTCTACCTTAGCAGCCGAATGGGCTGTAGATGTACATGCTGCTGAAGACGATGTTGACAACAGAGAATACATTTCTTCAATGATTCAGAAGAAGTCAACAAAGTTCGGTTCGATTGGGAGTGATGTAACATCAACCCCAGTCAGACCTAGATCTATAGAACAGATGACACCATTGACCGCATCTACTTCATCGAGTACATGCATGTCCGCTTACATCAGTGCTTCCGACAATGAAGTTGATAAAAGACAAACAATCACCAATACACCATTGTCTTCTGCTTCATCAACGCCAAATAAGTACGATCTAAGAATTAATCAGGGAAAGAATATGTCGCAATCACTTGTGCAAAATTTATTCAATCCTGCTGAATGGCCATCTCTACTAAGCAACGAAAACTGTGTTCCATTCTTAATGGGAGATCTTGACAGTTTTAAAAATGACGATAGTTTTGAATTAGCAATACCATGCGAGTTTGATCATACAAATTCCACATTGACTGCACCTCAACAGGTTGGTCGCAGCACGAACAGTTTGTTTGTCGAAGACTTAAAGCGTAATCCAGAAGAGATTACTAACATAGTTATGGATGATAGTTTCATCAATTATTGAACTTTCCATATATTGTGGTCAATAATTAAGAGAACTGTTATAAGAAAGAATAAGATTTTGATATCTTCAGAAGATATTACCCAGTACAGTATGTTCTTAGCGGGCTAGGAATAATTTTTTTTTTAATATATCACTGAAGCTGTGGAAATCTTCATAGATTATCAAACACGATTAGTTATAATTCCCAGAAACATCTTTCCAAATGTAGTCACGTAATGTACAGACACACACTCACAAAGGCTCTACTAAATTTAACTGCTTGGAAAGATAGTGTTCTTGTTTATCTTATAACTAACACTTTATTGTTTATTTTTTCAACCATGACCTGCCTGATGCGCAGGAACTTCCAAACAAACAAGTTGATGCATTTGAACTATTACCTGCATACACCTTCTCTTCCACATGATTAGAACTGCAATGCTTTCAGCGTTCACATTCAAAAGCATCAACTTCATTATCATTTAATCCTTTCAGTCCACCGCTTCAGTTGGTGCTTTCCATTAAGGTACCAAAGCCGGTGGTTGAAATAAATGTGTTCTTTCTGCAAAGAATGAGGAGTTACTTTTTGATCGAGATATTCCCAAATTAGTACATAACTGCTGATGATGCTTGATTACTTTAACAAAAGCCTCTTGCGGCGCGCTGATATACTTAATTGGAATTATCGGCTTTGCGACCAGTTGCCTTTTATTGTTATGCTACTTATCGACATCTTAAATCGCTTGTGATTCTCTAATTTGCTGTTTATCACTCGTTTGCTCTTTTTCTTGAACATGCTTTACCAAAGCTTTTTATAGCTTAAACTGCTACGCCTGTTCAATTAAAACTAGAAAATTATGAGCTGTGCCTACTTAATTGTTAATCAAAAAGCTTCAATGTTGCAGTCTTTTTCTTTTAGAAATCGACAGCAAATCAGTGGCCACTACCATAGATTAACAAACTATTTCAGCTTTCATACTAGCTACCATCGTCCTACACAAATACCAGTACGACGATTTTACCAATGTTGTTAGTATTGATGGTCTCATTGGGTTATCAAGCCATTTTGGGAATACCTGTTATTCATGCCTCCCATATTTTCAAACTTTCTAGTGATGACTATTTTCATCTTTTTATCAAGGATCTTTTTTCATTCAATTTATTTGTTTCATGAACTCGTGAAGAGTTCCCATATATTTCATATTTCGTTTTACGCTTCAAGTTTTGTTCTTTTTTTTTTATGGCTATTGTATCTGCATCATATCTTTTACTGTTTTTGATACTATTCAAACCAATGAATGAGAATTCCAAGAAGTAAGGCTTTATTTCTTGTCTCAACAAATTCAATCAAACATGTTATTATATTCCAACATTGCCAGGTATTTATAATTTTTTTTTCTTTTCGTTCTTATTATTTTTCACTACTACCTTCCATTCTAGACATTAAACTGCATCAATTTCATTCAACTTAATTAATGATAAATATAAAAAATAAACAGCCTTTTCTCTCGTACTTGAGAGATAGGCATCTTTTATAAACTTTAAAAAGTTCTTTTCCTTCTCTTTTTTTTTCCCCCCTCTATCTTTTTGAAGACTTTATAACTAGAACATTCCAATTCAAGAAAAAATCGAATAACTAGAACCGTAGATAGACCAAGAATAATATTATGAGATTGAAGAGTATAATGGCTACTTTCAATATTTTGAATTGAGCTTTGTTTAACACTGTACAGTGTCCGCTATCTCAACAAACCCTAACGGCATTACCCTGAATGGCTAACTTTTCTGTATAAATGCAGCAAAATTGATTATTTAATTGTTCTCTACATTTTATATCATTAAATACGTAATTATTGAATCTAAGGGACAGAACCGATGGAGAAACCCTTAAATAGATTTACGATTTTTCTCGAGGCATAAAATCTTGGGGGAGAGGGCTATGCAGTGCCATATTGGATAGGTTGCACTTTTAACTTCTGACCGGGATGTTGAAAAGAGTTCAATAGGCTGGTAATAACTTCCTTTGTAAAGACCTGTTAAGTACAATATAGCATTAAACAGACATGCTACGAAAAATCGCCTCCCATGTTTTCTTCCCCTTTCCCCGCAAAAATTTCCCTTGCGAAATCTGGAGTTAGACCACCGAGAAAAGTCTAATGACAGGAATATCATCACCCATTCTCCGTGCTATTCTCCACGTATTATTTACTGTAAGCTATTAACTCCGAATACACGGTCTTGGAGGAAGGATGGCTTGCTTTCGTCATAATTGTACCATACGGATTAATCTTGATTAAAGGGAAATGCTTTCCTATTGGTGAGTTGGCCCTTTTGCTGTGTGAATCATCAAGCAAGGCCTGCAGGGAAAGGTAGCTTACACTGTGGGGGGATTCAACTTCACCCCTCCAAGTGAATTAATGCTATCTACCCTTAATCCTAAGTTAACCGGGCCTACTGTTGCACTGCATCCTCTGGGAGGTAGGTTAATATCGTCCGAGAACTGGCATATAAATTGATTACCATTTGCGCAATGCGGATTTTTTTTGACACTGTTAAATCGATGGGGCTGTATATATAATGACCAGTTTTCAGACAATCTGAAGTAAAAATTACTCCATTCCATTTGCCTCATTACCTAGCCTACCTTTTTCCCCTTAAGGTTCGTTGTTTATCTGTATTTATTGTATTACTTTAGATGTTTGCTAGAGTAAGTAGTAGCATATCAAAATATTTATCGAAACCGTTAGTAAGAACAATGTCCACCGAAGCTGATACTCTATTGATTCCTGGTCCAGTTATTCTTAGTTCTAAAGTACAAAGGGCATTAGATGTTCCATCCTTATCCCATACTTCCCCAGAGTTTGGTGCAATTTTTCAAAGAACACTGAAAAATACCAGGAAACTTTTCAAAGCAGATGAGAAAGAGGGTCAACCATTCGTTATTGCAGGTTCAGGTACATTGGGATGGGATATTGTTGGTGCAAACTTGATTGACAACAACGACAGTGCCTTGGTTGTATCTACAGGTGTCTTCTCCGAATTTTTTGCCGAGTGTTTGGAACTTTATGGAGCTAACGTTGATAAATTAACTGCTGAAGTTGGCGATGTCGTTCCAACTGAAAAGATCAGAGAGAAGCTGAAGGAAAAGAACTATAAATTGATTACTTTAACACATGTCGACACTTCGACAGCGGTGTTGTTGAACGTTAAAGAAATTGCAGAAATTGTTCGTCAAATATCCCCCGAGACATATATCATTGTTGATGGTGTCTGTTCAATTGGTTGTGAGGAATTTGAGTTCAAAAAATGGGGTATTGATTATTGTTTGACTGCATCTCAAAAGGCGTTAGGAGCACCTGCTGGTTTGAGTATCTCATTTGCAAGTCAAAGAGTGGTCGATTTTGTTAAATCTGATAAATATAAGCCAAAGTCGTACTTTACATCTTTAAAAAAATGGCTGCCAATTATGGAAGGTTACGAAAATGGTACACCAAAGTATTTTGCTACACCTGCTATTCAAAGCATCAACAGTTTGGATGCTGCTCTTCAAGAAATTTTGGAAGATGGATTAGAAGCTAGGTGGACGAAACATGCAAAAATGAGTACCGAATTTAAAGACAAATTAACCAAAGAACTAGGCTTAAAATTAGTATCTAAATATCCAGCTGAATCAGCAGCCCATGGTCTAACAGCCATTTATGTTGATGAGCCAGGTAAAGTCATTTCTCATCTGAAGGCCCACGGTGTTGTTATTGCCGGCGGTATAATGCCATCAATTGCAACTAAATATATCCGTGTTGGTCATATGGGTGTCACAGCTTGTGACCCAAGTGTCGACTATATTCCAACATGTTACAAGCTAATATCAGAAGCTAAATAAAGACCCGCTTTTTATTGTGGATATCTATTTATATCATTTCAACTAATATTCTTGTTTATTTACAACAGCCACTTCAGTATATATTCTTGATCATAACAATAATAAATATTAACCTTTTCTTTTTGTTTTTATATAAGAGCAAATCACCGAGCCTTTCTGAAATTGCTGGTAAACAGTGAATCTTCTACTCATTATTCTCCAGCAGCTGTAAAATTTCTAATGCTGTTATCCTGCATGTCGATTCATAAGATGCCATTTTTACCAAAATTTCATACAACTTGTTTTTAAATTTTGTATCGGATAGTTCTTCTATTCTTGGAAATGTGGAAGCTATTATTTGCCTTTGTTCTACAGCACTGAGTTTCATTATATATCTTGAAGTATCGCTGTTGCCAAAAAATCCATTAAACACTTCAGAAGACCCATGATTAATAACCTCAGGCCATTCATTAGCAGTAGGAACACCAAATTTTTCAAATATAGAAAATATCAATTTGATATCACTACCATCTTCTTCGCCAGGCCTATATCCGTCATCAAAACAACTGGATAGATAATTCTTGCAATCAGACGCCAATGAAAAAAAGTTTGATAATATAACTAACATTGCCCATATATCAACAGCTGAAGAGTAATTTTTCACACCGAACAATAGTTCTGGAGCCTTGTAAATTGATGTGGAGACATCAGTTATTTTTGAATCAGGTCTCTCATCTATGTTAGTTTCAGTTATATCATAGGAAATCCCAAAGTCGATAAGCACCAAGTTAAATTTTCCAGTTGATAGCTTCTCTAAGACAATGTTGCGTGGCTTTATATCTCGATGAATAATTCCACTCTGGTGTATAAAATTCAAACCTTTCACAATCTGTAAAAAGAAGTCCTTTGCAAATTCATTAACGTCAAACTCATTCACATATGATGATCTGAGAGAGGTCTCCAGGACTTCTCCTAGTGTGTAGTAAGGATTGAATTTGTTCTGTGGCTTAAAGCATGATCGTAAATAATCCTCGAGGTCGATTGGATAAAACTTGAACCACAGTTCTATATTTGAGTTTTTACATTGGTCTTCAATTAGTTTTATTACATGCGCACCATAGCCTTGATTTACTGGTTCAACAGCTAGTTTACGAAGTATTCTTCTTTCCCTTTGCACATTATGAGGTGGTATGTGATGCTCTGTGGATACTATTTTTACAGCTAAATCCTTGACCCTATAAATACTGGCAATCTTAGTGTGTGTTATCAACTGACGTGGACTATTCATGTCAATCCTTTAACTAATATATAAGCTCAATCACATTGGGTAATATATTAAGAGGTCTATGAATTTATATTATAAAGACCTTTATTGCTTCTGGGCTAACAATTTCAACTAGATCACCTCATCGCTTTTTCTTTCGTAATACTCAAGTATGAGAATTGTCTGAAAAACCTTACAAATCGGAACAAATTTACATAATAACCCAACTGTTTGCAATATACAGAACTGCAATTGCTATATTATAAAATGGGTCATCATTATCGTTAAATCTATAATCTAGACTATAAATAAAATTGATGCAGCTTACTAGGCTCTATTTATTATTATTATGACAACCCTGGTGATATCTTGGAATGGTCTCCTTGTAGCCAGTGAATTGCTAATGGGTGTAAACTATTTAGACGGATCACATCCAGTTTCTGACCGTTCTCCTTAACAATTACTTTGCCATTGGCTTCTGAGTCCTCTTTGGCATTGCAGAATGTAACATCGTTCTTATAGTCTAATTTTGAGACTATTTTCCCACTTTGCATATGTAAGACATAATCGGGCCAAGCAGCCAAACCGTCAAAAATATGTGTTGCGTACACTACTGAACACTTTCTATTAGTTGTTTCCCACTTCAAAAAATCTAATAGACGCATGCGTGCAATAACATCCAGGTCAACTGTTACCTCATCCAGTAAGAGCACTCTCCAAGGCTTTAAAAGTCCCATTGCTAGTTGAACACGTCTCTTTTGACCATCACTCAAACGATGCATTCTCCAATTGACATCGATATCCAGAATATCAATAAGTCTATCACCCCTCTGCTTGAAAAACTGATAACCAATGCTATCCAATAGTTCAAGTACTCCTATGTCTCTATTAATAATGCTCATATGGCACCATTCTGTACCTAAATATGTGGATACCTGACATTCACCTTTATTTCCAAAACCATCGTCATTCTCAATGAGAGTATTGTCTATTGAAGTAGTCATTGAAAGCGGACTGAATGGGTCGAGGCCATTAACTTTGATATTCCCAGTTAGGCATAAATGCTTACCACTAAGCAGCTTCAGTAGTGTCGACTTACCTGCACCATTAGCACCAACAACCAGAGTTCTTGTGTTCCAGGGAACCTTTAAGTTGATATTCTCGACGGCTGGTTCAGGGCTCTCTTTAAAACGGTAAGTGAGGTCTGTAACTTCGACTGCGTAGTCCGTCATGATTTATGAACTGCAAATAGTTGTATAAATACTATTAATTGTTCTTAAGGTAAATTTATCACTACAAAATAGATATTCCAGAAGTAATCATTCTGGAATAATCCTTCCTAGATATATTGGAAATGCTACTTTAATCACCCACTTTTTTCATTTTTAGAGCTGTACTACGTTGATAGAAAAAACTGTGTGTGCCAATATAAACGAGTTGGTCATCACGCAGATAAACCATGAAATATACAAAGTATTTATAGACAACTCTACTTTAAGCTCCGATAGTCTTTATGCGGGCAATTTAATATTAATGATTGGATGACCTATTCAAAATTTCTATGATTGAATATGGTCAAAAGAATTTATTGTAATCGATATTTTATACAAGCAGTCATTAACAAGAAGAAAGGTTATGGTTAGTTATTCGGATCAGATCTTATCTCTCAAAATCGGATGATGACAGTTGATTTTGGAGTTTTTTATAGGTATGGAGTACAATCTTTAAGGGATCCTTCCAATAAGAGTTCTTCAATGAGTAAAATATTGAGCTGTGTAAATGCTTGATCTCGCCAATAAATTCTTTGCCAGTAGATATGCCAGCTATTATACGTTTATTCTTATTCATTCTGAGCAAAATTGCAACAATGGCGACAGCAATTGACGCTTTAATTAATGGCGAAATACTTCCGTGACCGCCTATAATCGAAAGCATGCTATTTATATGTTTTGATTTTGGTTTCAACAGTCTTTCCTTGGCTTGTATCTTCAGTTGTTGTTGTTTATTATGGTAAATTAGTTGCTTTCCAACTATCTCATTGATTTCTTCGGAGGTGAATAATTGGCTTTCACCCCTTGCAGTAGTTACCAGTGGACTGTAGACATTGACCATGTCACTTACGTTTGTCAAAGTATACTCAGACGCCTTAGCCAATCTAACCTTTTTTATTGCATTAATAAAGGATTCGTTGTGAATTTCATGACTATAAAGATTCTTTTGGATGACTTGCTGTATTACACAATGAATCAAATCAGCCTCATTTTCAAAGTTTTCTATATTTACTTCATATGTGGTAATAATGTCGGATTTGAACTGCAAAAAGAGAGTTGCATAGATTTTTAAAGGCAAAAACATGGATTGTGAACTAATTATCATATCAAACACTTCAAATATCTCATGAGATTGATCATCTACCGTTGGCTTCAACTCATGGGCAAAGACTGTAAGAACCGAAGATATTGCGTATAAAGGATGTATCACATCTAATTGCATTTTTTCATATAGCTCTTCATCTTTATTTAAAATGTAATTCTGTATTACTTTCAACTGATCGATAGAAAAATCCAATGTTGGCATAAGAAAATCTCTAAGGTACAGTAAACTGAACGCTTCCACACAGTAGAATAGCGACTCGATATTTTCAACTTTGTAAATTACATGTTCTCCTGTGTTGTCATCATCGTAATTCAGGAATACCAAAATAAATATAGATAACACATCATGAAAACCTTGATAGTAAGAGAGTTCACTATTTGATCTGAAAAACCTAATCAATAATTTTTGCAATACTTTTCTCAAATAAGCTCTTTGTGGTCCATTCTTTAAATTGTTAAATGATCTATTTACATCAAGTTCTATTTGCTTTTCATCTTTATGTGTAACTGTTTTAGCTGTTGACTGAATCTTATCATTGTGCTCAGCAACATATTGACTTCGCAGTATTATATGCCATGCTTTCCTCCGCAAATTATGCCTAGCGTAACCAAACTCAGTGTAGCCAAGAGCCCTTAGTACATCGATATCCTTTTTTGAAATCGTATTGTCAAGCAACTCTATTTTCCCCTTCTCTCTGACATGATTCTCTAAGTGAGACCCCAGGATTTCACTCCCACTTAAAATATCATAATGCGATAGACCCAACTGATCTCGATATCCTGTATGCATAATATAGTTTGTAATGAAAATCTTATACCTTGTTCAGAGTCAAGTGATTCAAACGTAATATCTTGAAACTTTCTTGATAGGACTCTATTAGGTTGACTCTATAATTTCCAATATGGAACAGTGAGACAGCCCTAAATTAGTCTTCTCTGTATGATATGTACAAGTAGCGAAATAATACACATATGCCACCTCAAAATGTAGCGAAACAGATTAAGGTTTTAGATTGCTAATATATTATTATGTAGCCCTGTAATCATCCTATCTGAAACAAATTAAAGGGCATCGCTACTCAGTGAGCCCAATTTTTGACATTTTCTTCAGTGATTTTCAATGCGATGATCTTGTAAATTGCCGAATAGGGTAAAATACATAATGTGAACAATGGAATCAAATGAGGTGCTACATGTAATTAAGTACTGATGATGGCAGATCCATAGAGATGGTTAATCTATGAGTAGTCAAGATGAATTTGAAATGGTCAGGAGAAATATCTGTATTATTAAGTATATAAGGGTATCTTGTTGTAGTCATTAATGGAAAAAGATATGAAGATTATGCCTTTTAGAAGTCAGAATTTATAGTATAACGTGTCGTATAATATTAAAATCTCAGTCAGTTAATTAGTACAATGGAGATGGGCTACGATCCAAGAATGTATAATCCAAGAAATGAATACTTGAATTTCACGTCGGTATATGATGTAAATGACACAATCAGATTTTCGACTCTGGACGCCATTGTAAAAGGATTGCTTAGAATTGCCATTGTTCATGGAGTTAGATTGGGAGCAGTATTCATGACGTTAATAATAATGTTTATCTCATCAAATACATGGAAAAAACCCATATTTATAATTAACATGGTGTCGTTGATGTTAGTTATGATTCATTCCGCACTTAGCTTCCATTACCTTTTATCGAATTATTCTTCAATTTCTTATATACTGACAGGGTTTCCTCAGTTGATTACAAGCAATAATAAACGAATTCAAGATGCAGCGAGTATAGTCCAAGTTTTATTGGTTGCTGCGATAGAAGCATCATTGGTATTTCAGATTCATGTTATGTTTACGATTGAAAACATTAAGCTTATTAGAGAAATAGTACTCTCTATATCGATAGCAATGGGATTGGCAACAGTGGCTACATATCTTGCTGCAGCAATAAAGCTGATAAGAGGACTGCATGATGAGGTAATGCCACAAACACATCTTATTTTCAATTTATCTATAATATTGCTTGCATCCTCCATAAATTTTATGACATTTATATTGGTCATTAAACTTTTCTTCGCTATTAGATCTAGAAGATATCTCGGTCTTCGTCAATTCGATGCTTTTCATATTTTATTAATCATGTTCTGCCAGTCATTATTGATACCCTCAGTATTATATATTATAGTTTACGCGGTTGATAGCAGATCTAATCAGGATTATCTGATTCCAATTGCCAATTTATTTGTTGTTTTATCTTTGCCATTATCCTCTATCTGGGCTAACACATCAAATAACTCATCCAGATCTCCAAAATATTGGAAAAACTCTCAAACGAATAAGAGCAATGGGTCTTTTGTCTCTTCAATATCTGTCAATAGTGACTCACAAAACCCTTTGTACAAAAAGATTGTACGTTTTACATCAAAAGGCGACACTACCCGTAGTATTGTAAGTGATTCAACATTAGCAGAGGTGGGAAAATACTCTATGCAAGACGTTAGCAATTCAAACTTTGAATGTCGAGACCTTGATTTTGAGAAGGTAAAACATACTTGCGAAAATTTTGGCAGAATATCTGAAACATATAGTGAGTTAAGCACTTTAGATACCACTGCCCTCAATGAGACTCGGTTGTTTTGGAAACAACAAAGTCAGTGTGACAAATGAAATATCATCGACTAATGATGCCTATTAAAACTCTCTAAGTACACTCATAGAATTTCGCATGATATAATTCATTGTATGATAATGTAAACTTAGTGATTTAGGTATATGATATCTCTTCGTCAAGACAGCTGTAGTTATGATCCTTTACTAAATATTGTTAAGTAAAACACCCACATGGAAAAAATATTAACTCCATGGTGCAACCAGAATAAATTTCTAATACCATAGATTAAACTGAATAATGAGAGACAAATTAGTCCCAAAAGTGAGACTAGTCTTCCTTTGTTTCCCTTAGTACGATTAGGTAACCTTAATAGTGAGTTATTATTTACCATTAATAGAATTGGGATGATTGCTAGGCAATTATGCTGAGACCTGAATGAAGTTCCACAACGAATTGCGACGTTGTGTAAGAATACAATTATTATAGGAAAGTCAATGATTGCGATGAAAATTAACAATAATAAAAGAGACATGTTGAAGTTTAATAAGTTCTGGTGATTTTTAGTGCGTGCACTTAATGAACTTACTTTAAGACTATTAATAACTTGGATTATAACTGCCAACATAAATGCCATTTGATAAGGTATGAATGTCGAAACTGAGATAATTATTAAAAATAGAGCCAGAAACCTCCATTTGGTAATGATAGCAGTAGTATTAGTCCTCTGGTTTTGAAGCATATTTGTTCTCTTGAGGTTAATAGCCATTGTAAATAGTTTCTGAATAGTCAATAAGATACCATTCAATAAAATCACCAAAGCTGTTCCAATTGTGAAAAAAAAATATACCAATACACCTAATAGTTTAGATCTTAATCCTAACAGATAAAAGTTATTACGAACATCTTTGTTAGAATTGAAATAAGGTTTATTCAAATGGGAGGGATCAATCGCAAATAATGCATTTTGCACCAATTTCATATCACACAAAAAGGATAGCCCTAGCAAACTGAAACAGATTATCGTATTGTATGTGGAGATTAGGTGACCGAGTGCAGTGACGAAAGGTAGAAAAATACCTCTTCTGTCGTAAATATAGAACTGATAGGCTAAAACCATAGTAATTACAGCTATGGGAAAGGATGCAATGGCTAATCTGTACCTAATATAGAGTAGTTTCAGTGTCATTAGATAGTCAACAGATATTCTGATAAAATAATCATTTTCTGGTGATCCTACTAATGTTAAAAATAAGGAGCGTGTAATGTTTTCATTTGTTGGGATAAATGGTGCTATATTGTGAAAACTTATACTAGTTGTAGATTCCAAAACATTGAGATGCCATTTAGTTTCGAATGGTTCTTTAATATGTTGTTTTACAAAAGGTTCGAAAGGTTGTTCCATTGCAGTAGTGTCAACATTCATCTTGTATGCAAAGAGTGAATCCCATAAATTAATGAACTCCCATTTGTTCATTAATGCTCCAGCTGGCACTTTAATCTTTTGTGACATAAATAGTAAGTTTGAGGGCGTCACATCAATTACTGTATGTTCTTCTCGGCTCAAAGTTGCATAAACAAGTAAATCGTGTTCCTCAACAATAGTTGAAAAATCGACAATTACAAAATCATATTTCTTAAATTCATCGATGGAAGTATGCAAAAGCTTGTTACTTTCAGTTTTATGTTCTTTGTTAGGATCGAAATACCTTGGAACTTTCTTAATAAAATGAGACAGATCTTTGCAACTATGTATTGTTGGATCATGTCTATATGAATTTGCGCAACCTAATATCTTTATATTGTCAGAGTTAGAGAATAATGTGAGAAAAACATTACCATCAAATTGTGCAACAGGAACGGATAAGTAGGGTTTATCTGGAATAGTGTCTTTAGTTATTTTTACTATATCATTTAGCTTCATTTCACTGCTCACTTCAGAATTAGTTGTGAGGTTACGAAGTTCTTCACCTGAATAATTTCTGTATGAATCTTCAAACCCAGATAGGAACAGTTGTGATGCAATCTTCATGCGCTCCTCCAATGGTACAACTTTTGAAGGTAGATAAATATTAGAAGTTTCCACCAAATAACGAGAAATTATTTCTCTCAATTGTTTACACCAGACAATGGCCAGATGGTCTATTGGGGTCCAAACATCTTGAATTGTATTGGTATGTACGGTAAATCCATTCGAATAAGGTATTAGGTCCTCAATCATAGCATAATCAGCGGGTAATATAGTATCTTGGATTCCTCCAGTTATAGAAATCAAAGAAACATTGTTGAAAATAAATGAAGATTTGTCATTTAATTCTCTTTTCCAATATTCGTTGGTTCTCTTGTATAATTGAAGTACATCTCCATCGAAGGTAATCGGTGCCGCAGCGTGTGGTGATGACAAAGTAAGATACGAATGTACTGACCCATGTATATGATTTTTCAGTGTTGGCATTAGTCTTGCTACAATCCCACCCATTGAGTGAGCAACTATTATGACCGATTTCGGCTTAGCTAATGTAGTTGACACATCAGGCTGGTCATATAAACTGAGAATGTATCTTATGGCATCATTTAGATACTCCGCTTGATCTAACATTGTACCACCATGAAAAGCTGTAAAGTCTTCGTTGAAGTCAGCTGCGAAGAAATCAAGATTTTTTGCATTCTTATTGATCAGTATATCTGATTGTTTAAAGTAAAGCTCAGAGCATGCTGCAGCAATCGATCTTACCTGCCTATAACTTCCTGCATTTCCTGGAATAAAAAGAACAGGAATTCCATCAAGTTGTATTTCACCGTTGTTTAGAGGTTCTTTATCCATACCTTGTTCTCTATACAAATAGAGATGATATTTGTTTGCTAGACTGGTAAACTTTTCATTAAATCCATCGACTCTTGCATATGATGGATACATGTAAATTGAATGGCACTGGGGTAAATCTGCTCCAGTAAGGGGCCACCATAGAGTTAAAATGGCAATAATTAGAAATAATCCTATACCAAACACACAAGTGCGCAAAACTGACCTATTTCTCCGTCTTACATTAACAAAGCTATTATAGTCTTTAAGCCATTCCTCATCAGGTGAATCCAGTTGACTACCTGTTGCTTTGGTATTACTATCGTCATCCTTACGGGATGTATTTATTGATGTCCTGTCAATGATATTTGTTGGTAGGTTATAATATCCTCGAGCAAGACTTCGCGCAATTCTTATGAAGCTCATATATTATTAGATTGCATTAACGAATAATAGGTGGGCTGATTAATATTAATGTATATTGCCTCTTATGACTATGCTATATAATTGAGATGCATCATAAGCTACTTTTAACTATAACTAATTTTATGCCGATTTCCCGATTTTTTCACTCTGTAGGTAAATCAAAGAAGATACGAAAATAGGGCCAAAACAAAAGTCATAGGAGATTGTTATGACTTGAAATAAAGAACTGTCACATGTATATTTTAATAAATCGTTTCGGAGAGTTGAATTATATTGACTAACCTAAACCAATAATGATATATATTAAGATATATGATATGCATGCTAGTATTTTGATTACTATTTAAAATTTTGAACTGAAAAAAAATGTCATAAACTAAGATGAAGGCAACGAGGCATGAAATACCGTGCTCATCTTGAATCAGGAATTTCGGAAACTTTTATGGTAAATGCGAATTGAAGTAGTGCGAATTTAATTGTTAAGTAATAATACAATGGGGAATGACACCAAGAGTATGAAAATTGACTCTCTTGATCATAAACGTGAAAAAAAATATTGCAGGTCTCATAGAAGTAAAAATTTAACAGTGACATAGTGCCTTAAGGATTCAAAACCATAAAGGTTTACAATTTGGCATGTAACTTAACGTCAATCGATCGAGGACCTGATGAAAATATATTCATTATAATACTCGCTCGTTAGAAATGTTTCGTTCTTGTTAGATCAGATGTATTCATTAACTTTTCTGCTGGGTACCCACTAGCACATTACTAGCAACATCTTGCTTGAGCGTGCTCTTATTTATGGGATTTATAGGCATAGTCGCATTGTTGGGTGACCCATTTTCTTGTTGTTGTTGTAAGAACTGTTGTTGTTGTAAAATTTGTTGCTGTTTTTGTGCATTTAACTTCTGTTGGCGGATTCTTGAAATATAATCCTTGCGGTATCTGATGGTTGCCTCTTTCAGTTGCTCATAAGATTTAGTACCAAGCATGGTTCCAAATCTTATCACTTGTGTGTCGTTAGATATTTGGTTCAGTCTTGCTGGTTCATCAGAAAATCTTAGGCCATATTCATTATTCGTTGAATCAAATTTCCATTTTTCTAAAAGTCTCGAAAATTCGTCGGCGCGCGATTCATAAACATCTAAATTTCTACCGTTATTTTCCAGTTCTTGATTCTCGATGGCTTTGAAGTCGATAAACTCGCAAAATCGGGTATCCGAAAAGTTGTCAATCTTTCTTTTAACATCGAGATATTCTATGTTTCCACGACCAAATCTCCTCCGAAACTTAACAGGGTACTCCCGTGAGTGAAGTTCAGATCCACTGTCAAAGGGGTTGTAGACTTCCGTCTTCCGAACATTTTGATTGCCAGAAGCAGTTTTATTGTCCTCTATCTTTTCACCATCTTTATTGAACACTTTCAAATCAGTGGCTATTCCATTGAGATAATCATTTAGATCACGCAGATAAAATGACTTGTTAATCTTAAGTTTAGAAGAAGCAATTGATGAAAATGGCGAAAATGGCACTTCCGAGCAGTTTAATGTTGTTAAATCAAAGACAGGATTATGTGGATCATCAGTCAAATTAATGAATTCGTCGTTGTCCTCCAATTTTCGTCTAGCCATTCTTTCTTGAACAAAACGTCTAGCACTCTTTTCCTTGTTTTGAAGAAGTTTTTCAACATCTTCCAGAACAATATCAGGAATTTTGGAAGAAGGTAGCTTGACGTAAACATGAGACATAGCAGGCTGTTGTTCCTCTGATTGACTTTCTGCCTGTGTAACCTTTTTTGTCAAATCTTGAGAACTTGAATTCTTTTGTTTGGAGGATTTAACTTTTGCAGCTTGCTCGTTTTGTTTCTTTTGTGCTTTGCTTTTATTTTTTGCTTCGGCTGCCTTAGCCGCAGCAGCAGCTTTTTCTTGTTCGGCTGCTCTCTTGGCTGCTGCCAAAGCCTCCTCTTGTTGTCGTTTCTTCTCAATTGTCATGATAGTAGGTCTCTTTCTCTTATGATTTATTAAGTCTTCATCTTCGCCCTTTATGTCGAGTTTTCTCTTAATGGAAATTACATGTTTACGTTTATTCAGAATTTTCAAGTCATCCTCAATTAGTTGCAAATTTATTTGCTCTCTTTGAGCTACAAGTAGAGACATGTCTTTAGCATGTCTCAATTCTTTAAGCAGAATTCTTAGCTTCTGACTGTTTAAAATGTCAACTCTTCTTGTTTTTCTAGGATGTCTGAGCTCCCGTCTTCTAAAACACACATAAGGATCAACTTCTTCTTTTTCACCAGGTCTTTCAAACTTCAGTTGAGGAAATATTTCAGCTCCCTTAGCTTCAATTTTTCGACGTGACCAATGTTCATATACTTCTTTACCATATTTTTCGATAAGCTCGGGTATTGGGCGGACATTAGCAGTAGTTGAAGAATCAAAAACAGTTGTAAAAGGACCGTTACCATCTGAGCTACTAATAGCGGTTTGGGGGTTATGAATGGCAGCTACCTCTTGAGCTAACTGACTCCGTAAATGCATATTGTTAAAATCTACCTTTAAGAGAGTGGGCTTTACTTCGTCAAATGTAAGAATTGTCTCAGGATCCATTTGAAGGAACGGTTGTCTTTCCTTAATGGCTGTTTCAAATGCTGAACACAATGATTCAAATTCATCTTCATTTAGCTTCAAGTCTGAGTTCTTATTCAAACTATTTTCCAAGAAATCATCATCAATTTCGTCCAAGGTATACGGCACACCGCAACAATCTTCTACAGTTACTGAAAACTTCACATAAGCCTGTGTTTCTACGAATTTCCCTGAATAAAATTTATCATAATCACTCCATGTCTTCGATGCATCCGGTGTTGGAATATAATCTTTCTTCGAATTTAAATGTTCAAGCACAGATGCCTTCTGCAAGATTCTGTGCAAATGCACTTCTTTTTCTTCATTTTTTTCAACACCGGTCTCGACGTCGAGTAACTCACGTTTTTGTATTTCGTTTTTGTCGAGATTCTTTAGGTCAGAAGGTAAATGTATCCGTAGTCTTTGCTTCACAGAAATCTTCCTATGCCTGAACCTGGTGCTCCCACTATCTGAGCCATCACCGTTCACGCTGCTCAGGTTGCTGTTACTCCGCAGACTGCCGCTATCAGGCCCCACTGACCTCTCATTTGTATTACTCCCACCATTTGAAGACATTTACCAGGTAAAAAATAATTTCTAGCAAACGGGGATTCAATTTTATTTTAGCTTATCTGTAGTGTGTCTGAAGCACTTAAATGTATAAGCACAGATTAGTTAAAGAGTTTCTTCAAAATAATACTGCCAAATAAGTTGTTTGAGAAGCAAGCTCAGTGAAGACAAAAACTTGAAATATATCCTCAAATGAGGGAATAAATCGAATGCTTTTCTGATTAATATAATACACTCCCACTGCAAAGAAACTAACTCAAAAAAAAGGACTTTTTAATTTAAACAATGAATAATCTTCTACTTGCTTAGTAAACGTTCCCTTTTTTTTTCTTTCTTTCGATATTTACAAATTTTTGTGGGCTGGAATGGAGCAGGTTTCGAAACTAATAATGCATCCGACAGGAAATATTTATGTCAATGTAGAACAGGTAAAGGTTCCAGTATGTTTGACTAAAATGTAATATATCAGCAAAGAAATTTAACCTCGCCCAACAAAAAATAGTGGGAATACAGTAGAAAGTTGATAGACTTTTAGCACTTTAGCAGCTATAAGTCGCACTATCACTAACTCTGGTAGTGTACACCGTAAAGCACAATTAATTACCAATAAGGGTTCAATAGCCAAAGAGAAGCGCCTGTGATATATGGGAAAAAACGATATCACGTGCCCCGTATAAAACAGCTATTGCTGGTTTTAGAGAAATTTGTTTTTCTTTTCTTCAGTTTTTGGTGTTTCTGTCCCTTCCCACAGTGCGTGTCAAAGCTCCTGCAGCGTCTTCTGTGTGATGCTCGCCTCTTTCTCGCCTGATTTGTTACTGGACGCTCCGTTCCTGTTTTTCTCCTGTCCTGGGGGGGATCGGCTTGTTTTATTCGACTTTGGATGGGGGGGTTAGCCGAGGGGTAGCTGGGTGGGCGAGTGTTTCCTAGTTGGTAGGTTGCAACACTTTTCTGTTTGCTTTCTTCCTGAGCTAGAGGATGGACTCTAGCGTCTAAAGTCACTGTGTATATATACAACAGATATATGGTGAGAAATAGGATGTTCAGGTGAGTGGCGACCAAAAAACAATTCAGAAAGCGAAGACGACGGAAGAAAAAAATTTTCTGTTTAGGAGACAAAGATGTTGTCAGTTCGGGAAAGACTAGATAACTTCTTTTCTCAGAAAGTGCCCTACAATGTGACACCATTTTCTCCCTTCCCACAATTCCCATAGAAAAGCTATACTCTGGTCCCTTATCTGTCCGTGCCCCCCCCCCCCCACTCCTCTTCGTCCCTCGTCTTGTATTACTGGGTCTGTGTATCGCGTTGAGGAAATAAGCATGAATGTGTTCTCTGCGGAGTCTGTCTTTCGTAGATAATATCTTTTGTTGTTTGTAGACGCTATTTTTCGTTATCTGCGATACATACTTTGCGGCCAAGAAAGTACTGTGGAAGTTCAAGTGTTGTCTATTTTGTCATTGCAGACAATAGCTCGTACAAATGCCCAAACAAATTATTGGGCTTAATCATTATGATGGCAGCCAAAGAAAAGCTGGGTAAACTCCTTGTATTTGGAAACTGTCAATTCTCTCTCAGGCAGTTTCTGTATCAGAGATCCGTTCCCAATGACTTTCCCCAGTGTTTACCAATTGCTGGTTTCAGTAACTGTATCTAGTCGGTAAAGTGGTGAGACCTTAGCTTTGAGTTCGTTGCGGGGTATTGTTACTGTCATATGATTATAAGGTGCTATTTACGTGGCCGAGTATATACAATTGTTAGGAAATATATGTTTGGTACCTTGTGATGCTAAAATGTTTATTGGGATAGTCATTCTTTTAAGCGATGAGCTTTAATTCTTGCATGGCAGACTGCCAGCTCGAGTTCCATCTAGTTTGGGACTCTTTTAAAGCCCCCTGCTTCAATTTCTTATAAAGTTCTGGGTCCTTCATGGCAAAGATCAATGACTCGTGTAGTTCTCTTCTGTCCAGGAATTTCAAACCATTCTCGTTGTATTTAACCAATTCTCCAAGCACAGGGTAGTTATATGCTATTACAGGTATACCCGAGCCATACATATCAAGTATTTTCATAGGTAAGTCGAGGCCAGAACTGGACTTATGTAAAGAGACACCATAATCACACAGCTGGAGCAAGCGAGGGTAATCCTCCGATTTCAGCCAGACAAACTTAACATACACATGCTGCCAATCATGCTCTTCTACATCTTTAACATATCTTTCCTTCATGGGGCCCTTTCCTGTAACAAAACAGAGAATCTTTGGAAGGCTTTTATCAAGATTCTCATAAGAGTTGTCGTAGATTTTCAACGCACCAATCAGTATACTAATATCTTCATCTGGAGTGAACGAGGTAGAAGTGACTATTATCTTGTCTCCATTCTCTACATTGAATCCCTCAGGGATCATATCTCTGATGAACTCAGAGTCTAGTAACTTTGTGCGGGATTCACTTTCAGTTAGTGGTTTAAATTGTGTCGCAGGTCTATCATATAGCACCACACACCTTTTTGGATTCAAGCCAAAACTGTTGACTAAATATTCTTTCATGGCCTCAGTGACCGTTAAATTATAAGTAGCAAACTTGCCAAAAATATACTCTATGACATATGAGGCAAGTACAACGGGGTGATAAAAGTTTCCATTAAATTTCAATTGCATAATGGAATATGCCAAGTTGTGCCAATCAATGATAAGCTTACAACCACTCAAACGATAGAAAACAGCAATTGGTAAAATCGGAATCGATGGTGGGTTCTGAATTAACATATAATTACTGCCCCTAAGCTCCCATAATTGAGCAATGATAGCAGAAACTTGGAACAATACTTTCTTTACCAAAAATATTATTGATCTCTTGTTTCCTTGTAGCGTCAGCGTTGGAAGAGCGTGGACAATAATATTGGGATCTTCTGCAATAAAATCAGGAACTTGCTCTTCCACATATCCGCATAACTCAACTTGCCAGCCTTTCTCACTAAAACTTCTGGCATGGTAGCACATTCTTGGTGAATGGCCTATATCTCCAAGCACATAGATGATGATCCTCTTTTTTGAAGACTTATTCCCATAGAAGATATATGGCACCAAATAGTAAATAATTAATGGTAGAGACAAATATGTCACTATTAGGGTCACAACCCAACTCCATGGTATCTGTATCCAAGACATAACTCGTTTATAGCTAAGCTAACCTCTTGCAGGTTGGATAATATTTTATATTTAGATAACCATGATAAATATAAGAGAAGGGAATCAGCTAAACACACTTAGATATTATGATAGATTTATAGTTGATCAGTGTATTATCTTATGCTAATCTATTGGTAACTGAACAAATCGATTGTTCTCGATAGCACCTCGCATAGAATTTGATGTTCACCAAGAAAAAAAAAGGTGCCAAAAGAGACGAGATGATATAAAGCAATTAAATAATAGATATAGTAGTAATTCTTATCCAGTTTTCATTAGTGTTTTTATTATATAAAATGAGTTAGATCTTTCGAAGATACGTAAGATATTCGTTGCTCATATTGATTGTATTCTTAATTGGGGCATTATTATTTATGTAAGCGATCAGGCTCGTTAGGAACTGCGTCCTTTAAATATTTTGAAAATGGGTTATCCTCACTCCCTTCTGGGCTAGGGCTGGATTTTGACTGTGCATTACGCTTCTTTGGAACAGGTGGTGGTGCTTTTCCTTTTGAATTTGATTTCTCGGTCTGAGCTGATTCTAATTGTCCAGCTTTTTTTGGCTTTGTAAAATCCGCAGTTTCTCCTACACTATCTACTACCTCCTTTGAGAGCTCTTCACGTTTAAATGGCTTTGGTGGAGGTGGAAAACTCGAAATTGGTAAAAATTTTGACTCGTCAGGTTTTTCTATTGTAGTTTCTTTTCCCTTTTCAGTGTTCAAATTCATATGGTTACCTTCTGAAGTTAAACTTTTAGGTTTGGGTTTGGGTATAGGCGCCGGCCTTTTTTTATTTTTTATGGTGCTCAATAACTCATTTTTGTTATCAAACAACTGATCCTTATTTTTCATGTTCTTATCAGCTTGTTGGGTAGATAAATTCAAATCCTTCAGTTGTTCTGGTTTCTTCGGAGGTTTCGGTTTCTCAGATAACTTATTTGAAGGAGTATGACTCTCTTCTAGAGATTTATTATGTGGTTTGGGTGGTGGGGGGAAGTTAATATTATTGCTAGGTGGTATATAGAGTGGCGTGGCTTTTTTGATACTATCTTTTTCTTGCATAGGCTGTTGTGATTTATTTGGGACGCTGACATTAGATTCATCTGTTACAAGAGAGGACTTCTGAGGAATATCAGATGACGTTTGAGCCCTTCTGAAGGGTTTTGGAGGTGGTGCAAAATCAATTTTCTTGTCTAAGTTATAAATACCTGAAATACCTGGGGTGGGTGTAATCTCTTGGCTTCTTTCAGCTATGTCAGCTTTAAGTTCTTGTGCTCCTTCTCTCTCCCCAGTATTCCTCTTTGGTACTGGAGGTTTGACAGAACTGGACTTAATGGAATTATAATTATCTCTTGATATGCTACTCATTTTGTGTTCGGTAGTAGATCTGCTTAATGGTCTATTTGGAGGGTTTGCCTCAGTATCAGTCTTTCTGTAGGTAGGTCTAGGTGGAGGCGCAAAACCCACATCCACATTGGTTTCGTATTCACCTAAAATTTTAGCTTTTGGTAAATTTTCAGAGCTATTGGCCTTGGTGTTCATTTGCCTTAAAGGTAATGATGGCATTACATTGCTCGAATTAGGTCTCTCGGCTGACTTGTTGGTTAAAACTACAGGAGGTGGGGGAGTCTTGGTGTTTTGAGCACCGGATAGTTTTAGATCTGAAGAGTTATTTGTCGCTCTTCTAAATGGTTTGGGAGGAGGAGCATAAGCAACATTCAAAGTATCATCATACTCGCCTAATATTGCTGGCTTTGGCGTGTGTTCTTGGTTCGATTCAAGGTTCCCGTCGACAATTCCCGTTGTTGTGACAGAGGCTGTAGATGTATTGTTACCTGTATGTGTTCTAGAAGGTGGTGTGCTATTAGATCCTTGTCTACTTGTATTTCTGTCTCTATGTGTGGGGGGAGGTGGGATACTGGTTAAATCTACCTGTGGTATCTCAATTTTAGTAGTTTTCTGTTCTTCCCAGTCATAAGGTTTAACTTCGAATTGAGGACCAACTGCAGGTGATGAAATATCAGCTTCTATATTGGGATGAACATTTTCAGTTGTTAAAGGTGGCACATTTCCGTGCTGTGGTAACGGCATTGCTGGTCTCTCCATAGGTTGAGGTGCATGCCTATCAGAGATATTTAGTTGTTCACTCTGTAAATATTGTTCCTGAGGCTTATAATTGGATGGTAGTTGCTGGGGGTTCGAAGGCTGTATATGAATGTGCTCTTGTTGTGATGGTACTGCCATTTGGGGTTGAGATGGCAATGTTGTAGAATTCATTTGCTGCTCTGGGATTACAACTTGTTGTTCTGGGATTGCCATTTGTGGCCTTGAGTAAATTTGGCTGGAACTATTTATTTGATTCATATAGGGTTGTTCATTTAGTTGTGCTGTGTTGTTTGTATTTGAAAGAGTAGGAATCGTCGCACTACTTCCGTTAGCAGAATTTCCGGAACTGCCATGATATTGCAACTGTCCTGGTTTTACTGGTGGTGGTGGGAATGCAGATGGATCTTTGTAGTTAATATGAACATTTGGAGTGGTCTGTCCACTATCATCGCTGCCTTCTTGGCTTCTTCCCTCCCTTTTTGCTTTACTGTTTTGGTAATGTGACTTGCCAGCTTGGTATCCTGTTTTAGCAACAAATTTGGTACTTTTATAACTGTATTTACCAACTGTCTTCAAGCCCGCGCCAATTGTATCCTTGTTATTATTCCAAAACTCACTCATCTTCTGTTATATACTTCCTTTATGTTTTTTCTGCAAATGATTGATCCACTTGACTAAGTGACGCTATTTCAAAAGTTTATAGTAATAGCAGTGATGAACAGGAATACTAATAAGTATATCTTGATTATAGTGCCATACTATTATTGATTTTTTGCAATTGAGTCTTTTATCTTACTAGAGATAAACATTCTATAACCATTCTAATTTAAAGACTGATCACGAAAAGTAGTGAAAGGCGATTTTAGCAATGTTGCACTTGTAAAGCAGAGTAATGCCAGTGGCTTAAAGAACATCTGCTAATCAATGGAGTTATTTCACCACAAATAGTTATATAATGATTAAAGATAGATGGACGGTGTTTAGATCGTATAGGCAAATTCAATTTAGTGTCGATGAGCTTTTGAATAGTGAACTGCCGTTTCGCGATGAGCTCGAGATGAAAGTCAAAGAGGATCGATTAAAATGGATTGAATTGAGTCACAATAGTACAGATAAATTTCAAATGCTCATCTATAGTGAGGAAAGCGATGGTACATTAATATTCTGTAAAAATTTTGACAGCATGGACCAATTTTTACTTGAATGGATTCGACGGGCTAAGAATGTGCTAATATTCCCAGTAAAGCTAAAAGTAAACATTGATGACTTATTTATACTATTCGGGAAGATGCGTAATTTGATGTTCGTTTTACAATTTGATGATCTAGTAGATAAGAATCTGAAGGAGATGACTATAACTGTGGATCATGATGAGCAGAGTGATATACTTGCGCGGGTTTATTCAGAGTTTGGATTTCGCAAGGCGCTCTTCGCCAAGTATTTGTCTGTTGCTACATTCACTGGTGGGAGTGGCAACCAGCATTCAGTTGATTTAGTAAGAAATGAATTTTCATCTAATCATGAATGGGAATTATTTGAAATGATTGTACAAGATCAGCTGCTAAGGAAATAATTTCATAGATAAGAGTAAGTATTTGACATGTATTTATTTCGTTGGCTATGGAATAATGTATACAATACGGTGTGTTATCAGCTTGCAGATAAGGGTATACTAGTACAGGTAGATTGTGATAACTTCCAGATCCGCATGAATGAAAGACTACCAAATAAAACCAAAATCTCATCAAACAAAAAAGTATAAACACAATTTTCAAAGTTTTAATTTTATATAAGGTGTGAAGTAAAGATGATAAAAACATACAATTCATACGTGATTGGCATTGATCTAGTGCATATAATTTACTGTTTTTAATTTTTTGTCAAGTTGCTAGGTGAATTATTGTGATTATATCATATGACCTGTAACAAAGGAAATCAGCCGGATAAGTACAAAAAAGGTTGTGAAAGGCTAAAGTGCATAAATGAGTTTGTATATTTTCAGAGGATAATGCACTTTCATTTACTCTGCCTTGATACCAGCACCACCGTTACCAGCCTTTTCAGCCTTTTCGACAGCTTCAGCTGGGGTAGAGTTCTTGGCGCTACCACCGAACAAAGATGGGGCAACGAAAGGTCTCTTCAAATCACCAACGGCAGGCTTGTTAAACAAATGAATCTTGACGACGTTGTGTTCAAGGGCAGACTTAACTGGGGAGATGGATTGCATGAACAATGGGTTAACGTAGCCCATGTAGAAGTGCATGAATCCCATCATTAGAACACCGGTATAGATGGATTTGATGGCGGAGTCCAATTCTTTCAAGTCATAGTCTCTGACAGTAGTGACGTTGAATTTCTCCTTTTGGCTCTTTTCCAAAGCCTCAGCAGAGAATGGAGAAGTTTGTTCAACGTATTTCAAGGTGGTCAAGTCGTTCTTGGCAACGACCTTTGATCTGGTGTATTGGTACACCACATAAGCGATAGCGATAGAAGCAACGTAGGCAATTCTAATGTATAAGATGTTAGTCTCGTCTTCCATATCGATACGACGAGAAATCTGCATCATGACCAACATGATGATAATATTAGACACTTGTGGATTCATATTTGCGAGTGTATGTATAATGCGTGTGTGTGCGTAGTGTATGTGAAGATAAACGCTCGGAATAAGGACCTTATTTTAAATATTAAGAAAACACTACGGACTACAAAAGATCTATTTAAGTAGAAACTTAATCATCCAGTTCTTCATGGTGGCAAGAGATACTTTTTAATCTGTGTGTGTGTGTGTGTGTGTGTGTGTGTTAGGTGTGCGTTTGGATTTTGACATCACGGTTGCGATGGGGCCTAAATTTTTTTTTTCAAATTTTGAAAAACTTCAAAGACTTTCCATGATTTTCTTGGTGCTGTTATGTTACGTTGTCTTCCCATATTCTCAACAGAATTGGCATCTAAGAGAAGAATGCCCTCTCTGTTGGGAGCAAACGTTGTAAAGAGCAAAAACGCACGGCTTTCCTGGCATTTCGCCCGAAACTGTTTGTACTGCGATAAGGCCAAAAGTTATATGCCTTGCCTTCCTTGCTGTGGTCACATGAATCACTGTCATGTATGTGCTGATAAATATCATGTGATATCTACTAGTACGTTTTATAACACATGATTAGTCGTTGTTAGTGTATAGTTGTTTTGATTTTAGGAGTTCTTGCCTTGAAAGGGGGGAGAGCGGGGTGGATAAGGAGATCTACATATTTCTCTGTGCCCCACTTTTTTAACACTGCGGTTTTACTTTCTTTTTTTGTAGTAGTAGTTTTGTTGTTGTTTTTGTGTGGATCTCAAGGTGCGGGTCGTACGTTTGTGGCCTCCCTCTCTCACTTTGGAAGTTGTGGCTGCGGTGGTTCACTGACAAGTTAATTTTTCACAGTTTTTCCGGTGGAATGAGTACGTTTCTTTTTTTTTCTTAGACTACAAGGCGTGCCCTCTCCCTCATTCAGATACATGCACAGATAGGAAGACAGTTTTTCCGGTTAATCAGTAGGTATTTATTGTTTCTTTTTTTTTCTGTAGCTGTATTGAAATCCCAGAGTTATTCCGTTTGTAGGGTGGGTACTGAGCATTGTCTGCTCATTGTCTCCTTTAGTTATTCCGGCTAGTGAAAGCAAAAAAAAATGGACCCTTAAAAGAGACTTGTTATCTGTGAGTTGGAAGACAATGGGTGGAGGAAAATTAGCAAAGAGAGGGTAGATTTATAATTACAGCTGTGCGCGTGGTTATACATCGTAGAGG
>ERZ1036435.63-NODE-63-length-99388-cov-12.356216_pt1 | contig 99388 bp, 52 predicted proteins | sample MGYA00514223_ERZ1036435 | MGnify/ENA primary metagenome ERZ1036435 (study PRJEB33795, sample SAMN09464927) | human gut metagenome | host: Homo sapiens | place: USA: Stanford, California | collected 2016-08 | study: EMG produced TPA metagenomics assembly of the...
AAATCTATATGAGCTATCAGTGTCTAATTGTCGCAGGAGACACAGAACAGAAACGTTAACTCCACGAAGGCTTTCCCACTTTCCGGTCAATTCAACTCTTCCTTTTGCTGTTTCCAGCGATTTTAGTGCTATTATTTCTTTTCTTACAGTTTGCATCCTGAACAAATCAGTTGCTGTACGTAATAGGGAGCATTAGGGAGAGAAAGAGAGCAGCAAAGGCTATCTTTTGTTCCTATGATCAGCACTACAATGTAATTTATATCGAAATTGTTTCCTACTAAGAGATTGGGAAGGGGAGTTTGGGCAGTCGACTGCCCAAACTCACCAGGGAAGCGACTCGACTCGTTGAAGCAAGTTCACAAACCCTAAATAAGTATTCCGTGTGTGACTGGTAACAGCCATCAGTAGTGGGAGGGAAAACAAGAGCAAGACCTAGGGTTCCACCCACGAGGGAAAAAGAGTCAACTTTGAAGACGTCCACTCTTTGGCATTTACATCATTGTCTTGCTAGAAGAAATACACCTCCCCGCGGGAGAATGTTAGGTGTTTCACATTTGAATTTGGTATTCTGGACCCCTAATTCCCACTGCAAGGAAACAAGCGTGTATGGGCATCCGCAAGCCATAAGGGTATTTAGGGTTTTGCATGCCCTTTCACTCCCTTCACTTCTTCGTGCCGCAATTTTGGACTTTTCTGCGTCGCTGGTAACATATCCTCTTTGCCAATCCTCTGGCTCTAATGGGGGTTGGGAGTGACATGTTTGTTGTACGGATGTTTGTGTACCCCTCAGCTTGCCTTTTTTTCATTTTCTCGTTACAACCGCTTTTTTTTTTCTTTCTTTTTTTTGCATTTTTTAGCTGCGTGGGGGGGAAATCGGCAAATCAGTCCTGCGCAAACGGGTCTAATAGACTTTTCTCCGAGCCACGCACAAAACACAAAATAGTATCTAATGATTTCCATTACACTGAATGGACATGTGATTGGGAGCACAAGATTATACGCTAATCACATGGTACTTCTCTGTACTCTCTGGTTGGGGGCCTATAAGGACGTATGTAAATTTATATTCATTGCATTATGGAAACATTATCAAAATATACAGTAGAGATCCTCGTCTCTTTTCCTTATTATACGGACCATACCATTGGAATTGTAAGGTCTGCGTGGCTTAATGGTCGATGCAGTGTTCTCTGGTTCATCCTTGTCAACCTTGGATCTTGATTTGCCGGCACGCTTCTTCAACAGCTTGTTTAGAGTCTCCCTTTTCTCCTCCTCGAGCCTCTTCTCACTTAGATTCTTACGTTTACGCGCATTCTCGGCTCTCCGCAGTTGTATCTCTTCCTCTGTGAGTTTCTTCTTGAATGGGTTGTCGTCTAATATACTTATCAACATCTTGTTCTTCGGAAGTAAATTGCTAGGTATTATCGAAGCATCCTCAGTATTCTCTCTAGCTTCTACTTCTTCATTATCCTCGTCTCCTGCAGGAGTAGACATATTGTCCTCTGCATCGAAGTCTTCTTGGATACCGTTTTCACCGCCATTGCCATTACTAAAATCGGACCTCAAACTATCTGATATACCGCCATTATCTTCCTCCTCATCTTCTTCTGGGAGCTGTTCTGATCCGGAGTTGTTGGCTGTAGAAGTTTGAGCATCTTCTTCATCCTCAAGTACTGTCCTCTGTCTTTTCTTTGCTGGAGAGCGTATTTCCTCGTCATCCTCTTCTTCAACATCCACATCTACGTTTACAGCATCTTGATCCAGCTCTTGCTCTTTCTCGTCGGCGGCCTCTGCCGCTTCAATGGCTTTGTCTACTGATGTGCTCTCTTCACTATAGTTCACTTCCTTGTCAGTTACGGCTCGCTTGGGTCGTACCCTCTGCAGACCTGTGGCAGCTGTTCTTTTGCTCGATATCCTCTCCGATTTCTTGACTGGAGGTCTTATAGTCTGTTTCGTGGCTATTTTGGGCTTCTTGATCTCAGCCTCTCTTCCCTCTATATATTCCTCATCGTCATCATCAGCACCATCGTCATTGTACTCGTCATCTTCATCCATGGCATCTTGATACTCTTCTTCTTCCTCCTGATAAAGGTCCTCATCTTCTATGGATGACGGTCTCGAGTTGGACAACTCTATGTCACTAAGCTCGCTATCCATAACTTATATATGATTGGTTTTTTATTAACCAGGGGCTTCTTCTCGTAAATGTTAGAATTTGCAAACCAGCACCCATTGCCATATTTATGTGTCTGATCCTTCCTTTGGTCTCTCACCAATCTTTTCCAGCTCTAGAGCTTAAACCGATTAATCTCTTTCAGCTGGAAAAAGTGATGTTAATAAGAGAAACACACAAAGAAACTTATGAAAATTTAAACTATTCATCATTCGGATTCAAACAAGGCTTGATGTGATTGTAATAGCTACACATGGTAATTACTAGTAATACAAAATCTATAACAGCGACTCTCTTGTACCCAGATTAAAACACTTAAACAAAGGCATTAGTGGTAAGAGGTGCTGGTAGATAAAAAAAAAATGAAACAAAACCAAACAACTTATCTAAACTGAATATCTCCACTCATTCTTTATATCAGATTTCTCTCCAAAAACTTCTTCCGCATTTCAACACGCCCAGCACCTTGTCTCTTTACTAATTTGCTGACCTCCGCTTCATCACCTCTCCTCAAAATATCGTCATCCCCAGAAGTCCATATACCAGGGATGTCAATTGGCGGGTTTTGATTCTTGGAGAACATGTTTAAGAAGTACCTTGGAAGCACCATTAGATCACCAGATAGAGAACCTAATATGGAACTGGTAAATGTCTTTCTAATCCCAGCTTCGTCATTCAAATCTTGCATCAGAAGCTCAGCCTGAGATGGTTCGTAATCCCTTTGTATTATCTCTCTAATCTTTTCTATAAACTCTTGTGTGCTAGACATCCTGAAAAACTGCGGTAGGAATAAATCGATGGTGGCAATTGGGGGTGGGAACGGTATGGTGTTCGGATCTATATTATCGTATATGGCTTCCTCCTCAGAAAAATCGTTCCTTATAGCTTCAGCTATCTCGTTTGTGTAGTCAAAGCCAAAGTTGTTATCAATTTTAGACAGATCATTCTTCAAGGAAGATATAAACTTCATTGTATCCTCATCTAGTAATTCAGCATCAGGAATATCACCGGCTTGGCCTTTAGACTTCAATGTATTTTCGACATTTGAGGAAACTTCATATTTCTGTCTCTTGGCAGCATTACCATAGTTTCCTGGAGTTGGAAAGTTGTCTCTCTTAGTTCTAATTGTCAAATTTTTCATGGCTTCGGGCTCGTCATTGTTAGCCTTCTGTGTTTCATAGTATTCAATGTATTTGTCGACTCCATACTCTAACAAAAATTTTCTAAACCTATCTCTCCATGCACTCTCCGTATGAGTTGGATGGTTTTCTGTAAATTGTTTAAAGAACTCCCTAGCAATTGGTCCTCTTCTAGTTCCCACCCTGTATTTACTAAATGGGGGCTCAGATCCTCGTTGTACGTTAGGATCCATCATCATTTGCCTTTTGGCTACACGCGCTGGTGGATCATTGTCTGAAATCAAAGACTGACCAGTGACCGGGTCTAACTGGTAAATGTCCTTGTAAAACTGTTGTTTAATTGCAATTGCGAGCTCATAGTCCTCATCGGCTGTGAACTTCTTCTTTATTGATGGAGGTAAAACTTTTGTTTTTATTAGATTACCATTCTCATCCCTGACAAGTTTACCATACTGGTCGACCTGGTAGACAAAATCTAGACGCTTAGATAGGTGCACTCTAAATCTGTGTCTAATTGAGTTACCTGTATGATTTGGTACATAGTGGGAAATTTCATCAAATAATGTGTGTGTAGTACGTCTCATGGGATTCTTCCTAACGACATCTAAAATAAATTCATCTTCTTCTTCAGTAAATGATGTCTTGCTAACTCCAGTATTTGCAGATACCTTTTTTGTTGGGATATCTCTTTTGTTTGCAATATTTTGGGGTGGAGGTTTCGAAGCTGTAGGTTGCCCTTCGTTTACAGAACTGGATTCAGAAATTGTTGGTTCTTGTCTTGATGGTGGGGACATCGCATCATCCAAAAGCGCATTAAAACTATCATATGGTACTAAATAGTTTTTCATGTCCAGTAATTTGTTGCTCTGGACGCATGCCCGGATGAAAGTAGATGTGACAGTTTTTAATTCAGTATTGTTGTATGGAGAAACCACGATAATGTGCTTTGCTTCTGCAGAATCCTTATTTGGTAGTTTATTCACAATATCACCTCCATTTAATAAAATTAAATTTTTCAATTGCTCTACAATTATAATCGAGTCATGGGCGTTGGAATCGCGGTTAAGATAGAATACCATACCATTAAAAATGCCTTTTTCACCATTTTGTTCTGCAGCAGTCTCTTTAGTGTGAGCCTCATTCATATCCTCACCTGTTAAAGCAGGATCAACGCTGGTCATTTCGACGCCTAGATCATTGTTATTTTTTTCCTTTCTACTAGACTCATCGATTTTTGATTGAGCTTGATTCGGTGGGTCAATATGTATATTGGTTTCCAAAGCATCAACAAATTCGTTTGGTGCGGTATCAAACTGTTCACTATCGTTGGCTGACATGATGACTTAAGTTTATAGTCAAGTTATTTTTTTAGGCCAGTTTATCTGTCTAGAATTTAATGGAAGTTCTGGTAAATTAGTGCCACCGCTAATGTTATATCTTTTGACAGTAGCAAATAATTGGATGAATATTCTCGGTACAACTAGCTGAAGACTAGTTAACCTTTAGAAGTTTTAATGTTATTATGAAGTCGATGATGAGGGATAGGTACGTTTATCCCAAAATTTCAAAAGAAAATTCAGGGTTTGAGTTATGTGGAATGCAATTCAAAAATTATTTTGAAATATACAACTAAGTATATCTGTGATGTAAATCTTTTGATAATCTGATCTCCATTAAATGTTACAAATTATACTGCCGCAGATGGCAGCGTTCTTCACATTATTAGTATTTAGCTTATAGTCCTGCATCAAAACCCAAACCTCCGTTGGGTGTTGTGATGTTTTGTTTATCTAAAATTCTACCGTATTATGTGACTTTTGCATACTGTGTAATATGGTATATGTGATATAATGATTGCTATACTGATTATAATATTATGATCTAATATGACACAGTGGGTTCTAATTTTTATCGAAAAAAAGTAGTTCTAGAATATTATTAACAATTTATGTGTTGGTGATGCATAGTTTCGCAATTCAGACTTCAACCAGAGTCTCTTTATAACTGTTTGAATGGGGGTCATACATATAATGCATGGCCGATAGTTTACCACCTTTAACGCAGGCTGAGTCAAGACCTTTGGTGTATTTTCTTAAGTTTAGGCCCTTCTTAGCATCGTGACCATACAATATGGTTATTTGTTCCTTTGTGTGGTGGTTATCAAGTTCTTTCTCCCATAATTTGTACCATCTTTTCCAATGCTTAGTTTGCTTCTCCCTTGAAGTTTCCATGGAATTCTCTTCGTTGACAAATTTCATGTTCAGAATAGAGAATACATCAGATTTCAAAATGACATGTCTTCTCTCGAAATCGTAGTCCTGTGGTAAAATTCCAGCATGAACGGCTATAAACCTTTGTCTGGTTTTCTCCATATCAAACTCCAGTACTACTGCTGCATTTTTGAATAGATATGTATAATGCGATGGATTTAGCTGTTGTGCCAACTCAGCGTGTGATTTTTTAAATGTACCTGTCACATCATGGCCTTGTTCATTATTCAACATCTTACTCTCTAGAAGACCCATGTCAAGTGCTCCCATAATCACTGAAAACTCGTTGTTACCGAGCACAAAATGTACACGGCCTTCATGTTTGATCATCCAATCCAGCACTTTTGTAGAGTCAGGTCCCTTCGTTATGAAATCACCCAGGAATACTAGTTCCATCTCTGGAGTAGTTTCAAAATTTAATTTATCAACTAATTCCAAAAGTTTATCATACATGCCATGGACATCTCCAATAAATACTAGTTGTCTATCGTGGTGTTCTTCGGGCACAGATAAAGCACGTAATGTTGGGGAATCCAGCATACTTTTCAGAACTCTGACACCGGTATTTACATTGTCATTATTCTCACTCATATCAATTAAAAAAGAGCAGAAAAACACTAGTATAATTGCTAGACTTAATATTAACACTGCAATACGTCTCGGAATCATAATCACTGTAACTATATCCTTGAAACCAAAGAGGTACTTCTCCTAAAGTTACGATTCCTTAAATTATGAATAATAAATTAGCCGTTTGGTCTATATGAGAGATAAAAGTGTGATGATCAAATTTCTTGTTGCTATTGAGGAAATGTGTATTGTTTATATTTGTGCGAACTCGTTAAGGTGTCACTCGAGAATGTACTTTATAGCATCATGAATGTATTGAAACGGCTCGTATTAGCAGTCTATAATGGAAAGTAGCACTTGCAGGCAATTGGATAGGAGATACACTTGTGTGGGATACTGTTGTAGCACCCACGCCTTATTAACGGAGGCTCTTATCGTGTGACATTTGTCACTCAAACGACTGAAGAGATAGAGATGATAAGTAACATGGTATTTGTCATAAACAGTGAGCCATCACTACGCACTATGTATTTTGATAAGTATCCCTCTTGGTCATTTAATTGGACTTTCATCACCGAGGAAGGAAATAATGTCATTGAAAGGGACAGATCATCGTTGGGAATCTACTAGGAGATGTTCTATCACTGTGATTATTGCTGTTCTATCAATGGGGGGAGAAGGGGGAATCACCTAAATTTTTTTTATTTTCCAGTTTGACAAAGCTCAGGTGGTGTTACATCACATCTATTGTGATAATATTGATATAAGTAAGGAAATTTTACCTTTGTGTAGCTTGCATGTTGGCACATTAGATATCGTTATTTCTTAGTTAATATGTAGTCAGTAATGCTTGATTGCAATATTTTATAGCTTATTTCCAAGTTTTCCTTAACTTATTTGATTGCTAAATCAGAGTGCTAGAGTTTGAAATTGTAATAAAGTCTTGATCCATATCAAGTTACAAGCGTTCATTGTTGAGCAGAATTGAATTGACAAGTATTTAATTCGACAAACAAAACGAGGTAAAGCTTAAAAGGGAGTACTTAGAGCAAAGGTTAAATAAAATTATAAACCATTAATATCATAATGACGACAGTGCCTTCTGAGATCATTGATTGGACTATATTGAATGAGATTGTTTCTATGGATGAAGATGATCCAGACTTCTCCAAAGGATTGATTATTCAGTACATTGATCAAGCAACAACAACGTTTAGTGAGATGGATAATCTTCTAGGAAGTATAGATAATTTGAAGGAACTAGATAATTTGGGTCACTTTTTGAAGGGGTCATCGGCAGCCTTGGGACTTCAAAGAATTGCCTGGGCTTGTGAACGTATTCAAAATTTGGGCCGTAAAGCTGAAGATAGTTTCCCAGAGAGGACCGATATCTTGAAGAATCTTCCTGACAAGGTCTCAGTGGATGAAGAAGACAAGAAAGAAGAGAAAGAAGAAGTGCCTCAAGATGACAAGAAGTACTTGTATCTGATAAAGAAAGCACTAGCGCAAGCGAGAATAGAGTTTAAGCTAGCACGTAGGGAACTTTCAGATTACTATAAGACTGAGTTGTAAATATAGACATAACACACACAAATATGAAATAAATAACAAATAGTTGACTTTATCAAAAGCATTTTGGAACATAGAGGTAATTAGTGGATATGGTTAGCCAGTAATACCTTATAGTATATCATATTGTTTATATGTTTTTTCCTTAATGTGAAGTTTCAATTTCAAGTTCTCTAAGAGCAGTTGTCAATAGTAGAATTATTGATCTATGTTAGATATACTAATGTTCTAAGAAAAGTTCTAATGGCATTCAGTTTAACAGAATGACTAGATAAGAACATAACATTAGAAAAAATTGCACTGTAAAAAAACACTAATACAGCATTGATCACTAATTAGTATAAAATGGTAGATCAATAAGCAAATCAATGCTTGGCATTTCTTGATCTTACCAGATTAAAGCATTTGTCTTTAAGATCGTCTCGAAATCACAATTTGTAGTTATCAAGTTATCGGCAAGTAGTGGTATATGCAACTATGACAACTTTATCAACTTGATGGAAATAGATATGCGAGAAGATAGATAATCGTGAACCAACTACCACTTTATTATTGGGTACTTGGTGATGACGTATTTTTTTCAGTGTCAGATTCTCACCTAAAATCGGAATCTGTAAAATTACACGGAAACACCGTAGGGTCGTGCCATACCCAATTTTTTCATGTAAATCTAGCCCTAACCAATTCATTTTTGTATGGTTGGCCAACGGAAGCCCTAAGTAGGCAGATTATAGATGTGATTAGGGCATCGGTTGTTATAGTAATCAATATTTGATCTTGAAAAGCAGCATTAGGATAGTAGTTCTATGTAGTAATTGATATGACGTTAGATTTTCAGAAGCATGATGCGACCTTAAATTATATATATGGATCAAAACTTCTTCCTTTTAAGGGCACTGACGCAGTTGGCTTCTGGTTGGAATCAGATTGCAAAGTCTGTATGAAATTTTGAAATATCTGTCTTTGCGGAGCATATTAAGATCTATAAAATTACTTGTTTTCATTAAGATCGGGATCAGTTTTGGTTCCAAAGTGCTCTCCTGTCAGAAATTTAAGCTCGTTAGGGTCTTCGCATTTATCGAGAACCTCTTGTGGGAAATAGTCCTGTTTTGCAATACCATCTTTATAGTCCGGATTATATTTATAACCTTTGTGGTATCCTAATTCTTCCATTAATCTGGTAGGTGCATTCCTTATATGCATAGGTACTTCACTGCTGGCAAGATTATATTTATTCTCAGCAAGCATTCCTCTTAAATTCTTCCAGGCACGGTAAATCTCTACTGATTTTGGAGCCCTCGCCAGAGATACACAACATTGAACCAATGCCATATCAGCTTCAGGTAATCCTAATTTCATCACTGCATCATGGGCAGCAATGGCTAGTGGAAGCATAGAGTTGTCCCTAATACCTATGTCTTCACTAGCTATCCTAATCATACGCCGTGCTATATATAGTGGATCTTCACCACCTTGCAGCATCCTTCCTAGGTAGTATAAAGATGCATTTTCATCACTACCCCTCACAGCTTTATGAAATGCAGAGATTGTATCATAGTGATTATCCCCTTTGGTGTCATAATATGTATTTAATCCTTGAGAATTATTATTCTTTATGATTTCGCGAATTTGTTCAATTGTTAGCTCCTTCTCAACATGTCTTGTCGATACTTCAATCATTTCGAGTAGGTTTAAGGCTCTTCTAGCATCACCTACCGAAATATCGCACAAATAAACTAAAATACTCCTAGACAGTTTTAATGGATTTTTGACATTCCAAATTACATTCCGTAATTTGTTCAGAAGTGCAACACCTCTAGATAAAATTATTATAACTTCAGTTTCTGAAAGCTTTTCAAGTACAAATACATGGCACCTACTGATCAAAGCATTATTCAGCTGGAAACTAGGGTTTTCTGTGGTAGCGCCTATCAACACGATATCGCCATTCTCAACATGGGGAAGCAACAAGTCTTGCTGTGCTTTATTAAATCTATGGATTTCATCAATAAATAATACTACTCTTCTCTTTGTTAATTGGTACTCTTTCCTACCTTTCTCGAAAATTGATCTTAACTCTTGAGCATTGGCTTTAGTGGCACTGGTCTCCACCATGGTATACCGGCTACCATGTAAAGAGGCTGTTTTTGTTAATAGGCGAGCCAATGTAGTCTTACCCACACCAGGTGGGCCCCAGAGAATCATAGAGGGTACTAAACCTTCTTGGACATATTTGTTTAGTACACCACTCTCTTGTGATAAGATATGTTGTTGTCCGACATAGTCTCGTATCTCCTTGGGCCTTAATTTTTCACTTAAAGGTAAATGACTGATCTTTTGTAAATACCTGAACTCATAGTCAGAGCTTTTTATTGTGTTCGTTGTGTTCGTTGTGTTCTCAGTACTTTCAATTTTGATCTTCTTTTGTGGAATATCAGCATTATTCTCATTGTCCAAATCGATTATTTCGCTAGCTTTGTCTGCTGTATCGTATTTTCGTTTATTACTATTGCCAAGTATGCTAGTTATAGATTTTTGGCCGTTTTGTGCCTTCCCAGTGGTACAATTATCCAAATGGCTATTTATCTTCGCAAACTGAATCTTTTCATTACAAACTGGGCATGCTATAAGTTGTGATATCTCCTTACCTGAAGATTGCATGGTATCGATACTGTGCTTACCTCTGGAGCCCCAAATTTGTTGCAACGATTAATGTATTGGTTTAATAAATTACTCACACTTCTTACCTTCAGCTCATCTCATCGCATGGCCTTTGTTTTTACTTTTTTTTCAGTTTTATGATCTGGAATATTGAAGACTATTAACATTATTTTTGTATTCAAAGTAGTGTTCTACAAGCATAATAGACCAGTTTTACATGAATTATCTGTTTTGGTGAAATTGGTTTTGGAAGAGCTGTATTGTAAGCATATAAAAACAAGAATCTTTTTACCAAAAGCAAAGTGGTCTAAACTCGATTATAAATGAATAGTGGCGAGTAGTAAAATATATAGAAAAACCTGTTCTCTTTTAAAAGCACCTCAATCAATTAATGTGAGATTAACAGGCTGTGCTTGTATTAGTAAATCTGGTTTTGACCTTGCATGATAGTAAGTAAGCTTAAATCTTTGAGCAATAAACTTCTACACGGGCCTCCTAAATATGCACACACGTACGATCGATCTTGGGCATTCTCTCTCGTATTTGTACTTGAAAAGATTGATTATAATTCATGAGCAGACAATATTGGTATGCATTCAATCTCAATGTTCAGTGTTATACTTTTTCTGTCATTATAATCTATATGTGCTTTTTGGATATTATTGTATTTGGCTTATCTTTATAAATTGCAAGTCGCAAACACCACATTTTGGATGCAAAATACGTAACTGGATCAATTGTTGCTACGTATTTGTCCTTTTTATTTGTCGAACTTACATAATCGATGAACAATAAATACTGCACATTTGTGCTGGTGGTGCTACTAGTAGCTACTAGGCTGTATATACAGCCATTTTATTCTCTGATTTCCGATTGTGACGAAACTTTCAACTATTGGGAGCCATTGAACTTACTTTTACGTGGGTTTGGTAAACAGACGTGGGAATATTCACCTGAATATTCTATCAGATCATGGAGTTTCCTGTTACCTTTTTATTCATTGCTATATCCTTTGAATGCCGTGGCGGAGATACAGGCAAATTGGAACTTCTACGCTGTGAGAATACTGCTCGGCCTGTTTAGTTTAATACAGGAATGGAAATTGTTCAAGGAAATTACTGGTACTACTACTTTAGAGATTGCTAACTTTTGGTTATTTTATCAGCTTTTTAACCCAGGCTGGTTCCATGCATCCGTTGAATTGCTACCATCTGCAATTGCAATGATATTGCAACTGGGCTCCATAAATTATGCATTGAAGTATCTGTCTACCAGTGCATCCAGCAATTTCATTGGAAGTTTGACATTCAATATGATAGCCGGAATTTTGGGATGGCCTTTTGTGTTAGTTCTGAACTTACCGCTCTGTATCCATTATGTGTGGACTCACAGAATCATTTCTTCTGTTAGAACTGCATTTGATTGTTCATTGATATTTTTATTGATATCTGTAATTGTTATTGGCATTGACTCTTTATTCTATGGGAAATTTGCGCCAGTAGCATGGAACATTTTTTTTTATAATGTCTTGAATGCGGATGAAGAGGCAGGTCCAAATATTTTTGGCACTGAACCATTCTCATATTATATTCAAAACCTATTACTAAACTTCCCCATCACTACGCTAGGCTTTGCTGTCCTAGGTGTTTCTCATTGGAGATTATGGCCACTTTGGACTAGTGCAATTGTGTGGTTTACCGTATTTGCACTACAGCCACATAAAGAGGAGAGATTTTTATACCCACTCTACGGTTATATTAGTTTGAGTGCCAGCATTTTGACATATAAAGCACTGAAAGTCTATAAAAAGTACTTCTCGTTTGCATTCGTTGTTAAGCTTATTATAGTGGGAACAGTAATTCTACAGTCTCTATTGCGAATCTTTGCATTGATTGAAAACTACAGAGCTCCAATGACTGTTTATAGTGAACTGTTTTCTAGAGAGAGTACTTCTAATTCTACAGTAAATGTCTGCACCGGTAGAGAGTGGTATCATTTCCCAAATTCATTTTACCTACCTAATGCTCATAGATTAAGGTTTGTTAAGTCAGGTTTTGATGGTCTATTGCCAGGTGACTTCATTGAAGACGAGTCAATCTTTACAGCGGTTAGAGCTGTACCAAAAGGTATGAACAATAGGAACTTGTTTGATGAATCTAAGATATGGCCTCTTGAAGAGTGTGATTATTTTGTTGATATTACTTTACCTACTGATGGCGAAAAGGATAGCTTTACAGGGTCTAATTCAGCAAACCGCTGGAATGCAGTAGTATGTCAAAAATTCATTGATGGTTCAGATTCTAAATTCTTAGGTAGAGCATTTGCGGTTCCTGAAATGATCGACTGTATGATGAAGGAATATATTCCTGAGCTCTGGACTAAGTTGTATCATGCTAAGTATATTGATTATTGCCTCTACGAAAAGCTGCCTTCTTCTGAATATCAAGTTAATACTGATTAATCTAAACTGAAACTGGTATATACTGGAACTGCCTTATGTTTGTATACCAAACTGAAATCAATGAGATTGCAGAAATAACTAAGCTTTCCAGTATACCATTTGCATCCAATAAGGATTTAATTTTTCCAATTATTATTTCTACAAAATATTCGATGACGCACGGTTATGTTATGTTTAATAAATACAATCTATAATAATTAAACTACAAACTAATTTATGACATGACTAAAAAGTTCAATTTTATATATGTATTCTAATGAGCAAAAAGTGTCGTAAATGTTGCGAACAACTAATTCATGTTCAAATGGTAAAAGAATTGAACATGCAGTTATAGGATACATGTTAACAAGACTTAAATTTGCTTTTCAAGCATGCTATCTCTGGCTGGGCCGGTACCAACCCATTGAACTGGTACTTTGACAAAATCTTCAATAAACTTTAGGTATTTCTTAGCATTTTCCGGTAAGTCATCATACTTCTTGATTTGAGTAATATCTTGGTTCCAACCTGGTAGTGTTACATATTCCACCTCGACGTTACCCAATGTGAGCAGGTCTTCTGGGAAAGAGTTTAGAGTCTCACCTTTGTACTTATAAGAAACACCGACTGGGATTTCCGTGAAGGTGTCCAAGACATCAAGTTTGGTAATATTTAGACTAGTGTAGCCGTTAATCAAAGTGGAGTATTTCAATAGGACAAGATCCAACCAACCACAACGACGCTTACGGCCTGTAGTAACACCAAACTCAGCACCAATAGACTGAAGCTTCTCACCTTGTTCGTTCAATTGTTCGGTTGGGAATGGACCCTCACCAACTCTTGTGGTGTATGCCTTAACAACACCGTATACTTCCTGAATCTTTTGAGGAGGGATACCTAGACCGGTGATAACACCACCGATACCGGTGTTAGAGGAGGTAACGTATGGGTAAGTACCGAAATCAATATCTAGCATTAGGGCATTAGCACCTTCAACCAATATCTTCTCATTGTTAGCAATTGATTTATGAAGGAAGTCAACAGAGTCGACAACGAAAGGTTTTAGGGATTCCTTATATTGCTTGAAACGGTTTAATTCTTCTTCAGCATCGTAATCGAAGTCACCGTAACGTTGCTTTCTGGTTTCTAAAAGTCTTCTGTATCTGCTTTCGAACAACTCCCAAGCACCTGGGTTATCGTTCACCAAATGGTGTACTCTTAGACCAGATCTGGATGCCTTTGTGGAGTAAGTTGGACCGATACCTTTACCGGTCGTACCAATGTTCTTACCGTCCTTGGATCTACCGGCCAGTTCCAATTCTCTTAGCTTATCGGTGCGTTGATGGAAATCAAACACTAGGTGTGCTCTAGATGAGATGAACAGGCGGCCTCTAGCGTCGTTCAACCCCTTGGATTCCAAAGTTTCTAATTCTTTGAAGAATGATGGAATGTGGATCACAACACCGTTACCTAGCAAGTTCTTACAATTAGGATTGACCAAGCCTGATGGTAGCATGTGGAAGTCATACTTAACACCATCGACCACAATAGTGTGACCGGCATTGTTACCACCGGCACAACGAGCAACGACATCGTAGTGACTCACTAGGATGTCAACTAGCTTACCTTTACCTTCATCACCCCATTGGGAACCTAATACAACGTTAACCATTCTATATTAATAACTAACAAACAATCAAATAACTTCTAAAAACTCGAGCCAGTCTCTTTTAACAAACCAAAATTTGTAAATATGCAAGATTCTGTAAGTTTAAGATGCGATGAGGCCATTGTAAGAAATATATATAAGATTTAAAAAATCTGTTCATGGAAGAGATTACATCAGATAGAATAGAGTAATTTTTTTTTCTCTCAATTCTCATGTACATTTATTGCCTTATCTTACATTTGCTATAATCCACTCAACCTTCGAGAAAGGTGTTTTACCAGAGAAGTTAAAACTCAATTCCTTTGAGAAACACGTACGGTTGCTTTCAATTGGATAAAAAAGGGTGGGTCGAACTCGAAAGACAAGAGACCCTGTCTTGGATTTTTGGATGACCAAGTGATTAAATTAATTAAAATTTAAATTAATCAATTTAATTTTATTGGATCAAACGAAAGAGAAGTCACCATTTCCCATTTTGATAGCACAGCCCTAGTGATAAAGTACTGAGCTCGTAGCTTCGTCTGCCCCAGAAGAAAACACATTTGTCAGTTAGGTATTGCCAGTTTTGATCTTACAGAAACGCACACATAGACATCTTCTAAAAGAACTTGTAGTGTGACAATATCAACATAAAGTGTGCAGGCATTGTTCAATTCTCTTTCTTGAGCTACCCAGCGTAGAGGTCAGATGTCTGTCATTTTACCCTAGTCTTATTTGGGTGTTTAACTTCCAAACTACAACCCTTATGGTATTGTTGGTCTAACAATTGATCTATACATATAGAAATGAGCAATTACCAACATCTTGCTAAATGTATTTGCATTAAATTACTTGCTATACTCCTCTGGCTCATATCACCTTGTGAGGATTAACGCTTTGATCGATAATATCATTGTTAACGTACCACTCACATGATATTTCAAATTTGCTGCCTTCGATTTGAAAAGAATGCGATGAGCTTATTATTTTAAAGAGAGTGGTCTCTGGCGGTGCTGGTGGTGGTTGAGGCTAGCTTGGCGTTGACCTGAGAGTTGGTACTGATGTCTGGTAAGAAGAAATTGAATGATAATCAGCTGTTCAAGCGGCAGAAGGTCCGGGATGCAAGGCAGATTAGGACCGAGTCGATCAAGAACGACCGCGAAGGTGATGTCTCTGAAGCTGGTGGTATGTTGCAGGTGGGCAATTTCATCAATTCCAGGCGGTATGAGATTCAAAGCTTGCAGATGGCGATGAAGAGTTCCAAATCCTCCTCTTCCACAAGAGTTTTTCAGGCATTGCCTAGGAAGTTGCGTAGACGGACTGCATCTCACAATGTGAGGCGAATTCCCAAACGTATGAGGAACAGAGCTCTGCGTGAGATGAAGAAGAGCAATATCGATGATAATAAGGGCAAGAATGCGACTACTGAAAAGAAACCTGCAAAGTCTAAGTACAAGGCACATGGTCTCACAAAGCGGCAACTGTATAAGATTCGAATGGCCATCAAGCTTCTAAGACTGGCTTCAAGGTCCACCTCCTTGCAGTTAGCATTGCCTAGGAATGTTACTTTAAAAAACACAAAGATCAGAAACAAGATAAATACTTTAAAAAAGACAATCAAATCTAATTCCAGTCGCAGATTAAACTCCCAAGCGCTGAATAACAAGATGGGCAGTTATGATAATATAGGTATTAATAGTTTAGCATCAGCACCCAAAATGAGGGTGAAGTATCTTAAGAGACAAAGATTTTTCACATGGTTACCCAGCCATATCTGGAATGCAAAGAGATCGCATATGATGAAACGTTGGGGTTACCAAATTCCCTGGTCACCAACCCAGAAGTGCTTTAAATTGACTCATAGACTTGGCGGCTCAACGGCTGCATCTGATGGTGCACTTTGTATGGATTCGAGTTTTTTTGGAACGATGATTTTAGAGGCCTCAAACCCGGAGAGTCAAAATGAATTGGATAAACTAGCAGGACAACTAACAGCAAATAAAGTGACTAAACAGAAGTACAAAAATGGCTATAAGTGGTATGAAGGCATATTTTATGATCCCAGCCAAAATTTTGATAACATAATAGGGATTGGAGAGATTATGTGGATAACAGATTCGAAACTATTGATAAGACTGCATCCAGCTCTATATGGGAAAGTATTTGATGAGCTTTGTGCAACGTATAGTAATAAGATAAAGTTTACGGATTCACGCTTTGCTTTGGCCAGTTTCACAGTAAAAGGTGCTAAGGCTCTAACCGCAATAGCCTCGGTTATGAGGTCCGCAAAACCTTGTGAATCATATAAACAGCTGTTAAGTGTGGCAAAATTGTCTGATGATTCAATACTTCCAAAATATACTATGTTTGCATTTGACGCTATTGATCCGAGATATCTGAGCAAGCCGCAACTACCAAATGTTACCTGTGATTTAAATCAGATCACTAACAATATTTTGAATATTCAAAAATCGTTTCCAAAGGAAGAAATATCTATGGTTTTCAATAAATTAGCGGATTCTACTTCAAGATATGAATCCTACAGAAATCAACACACATTGAAGATGATAGCTAAGAAAAAAAGCATTGCACTAAGACAGAACTCAAATAAGACTGGGACAAGTAACTTGCTGCCCTTTAATGATGAAACTGATCCAAAAATACCAATCTCTATAATAAAAAGAGAAAAATCTGATGACTGGCTTGTCATTTTGCCTTGGTTTTGGTTTTTGCCATACTGGTATCAAATTAATAAGATATCCAAGGTATACCATATTGGATTAAGACAAGTTCAACAACTTCAATATGAGAAAAAGCAATTATACTTTCCAGATGATTTTCCATTTACTAAGCAAGGTTATCTAGAGAATAGCGTATTTAAACGGGAATCATCATATGCACGGTGGCAGAGAAAGCCGTTAGGCAAAAGGGTGAATTATGAGAAAATCCGGAACATTCACTCAAAATGTCTGCCTACAATTGCAGGTGAGCTTGGCGATCCGTTTTCATGTGACTGGAAATTACTTCAAATATTACGGAATGGTTTAAAATTTCTTTCTAAGCAAGGTACACCGATTCAATACATTGACGAAAAAAGAACCGGACAGTTTGATGATAATCAGAACAGAATTGTTAGAAACGTTAACGATCTGTTTGAATTATACAAGGATGTTAAAGATAATGCAGATATCGATTCGCCAACTCTACCTATTCAATACAGGCAGGGAAGCAAAGCTTACCCCGCAATGGACATATCAAAACCAGATCATATTCTAAATGTTCCGCTCTCAATTACTCCAATTTCAGCGACATTGATAGATAAAGGAAGGCCTAGTGATAACTCGAGGATATACAGTATACCCGATCAAGACCTCAATTTCTGGAAGCAAGTTGCGGGCGGTGTCTATCAAGCTAATGGTAAGAAATTGCATGAACAACAGATTCCGAAACCTGAACTCACCAACTTGATAGGGTTTGCTACCTCGGGGACCTTCCATTTAGGTCTGGGTAGAGGAATGATAAATGGTTTCATTGACAGTGAGGCCTTAAGAGATAATAAATCAAGATTTGTGTTAATTCGTAACACTGGTACTGATGTTTATCGGTTGGCTAAGTGGGAATCAATTAGTATATAAATAACTTAAATTATACAATAATAGCATTTGCATATACATTAAATTCAAAAAACATATCTATTGAAGATAAATTGTTCGAGGTTACTATCTTGCAATTACAGGGCGTATCATTGTACGAGGAGAATTTTTTTCAATTTTTTTCTCACAAACTTTGAAAAAGTATAAATAGCGAAGACATTGCATGTAACGTTTACTAAATATCACAAGAGCTGTCCTTTTTGTTCCTTCAATATTTGTTCTTGTTTCCTTTTAAAAGAATCATACTTACCTTAAGATGTCAGAGGAGATCAAGAAGTCCTTCTGACCAGGCATCGTTTTTTTCCAATTTAGAGGGAAGTTATGCATTTCCTGCATTGGAAGTTCTCTGATCTTTTGGGATAAGAAAACTTCTTTTTGCTCCAATTGATGTAAACTCCCTGGTCACTTGCACATACTTGCGGAAAAGGTGTCTGCTGACGTTTCGTTCCCCAATTCCAATAAGTGGGTTAATTTCTTTGTTTTTTCTTAATTGCAAAAGCTTGGATTTTTATCTGCTTTTGGAGTCCTGTGTTCATTCTGCCTGGAGAATTATGGCACCAGGTATTATAACTGGTGCTTGGGGAGCTGGTTACTGTATGGTATTCAGATTCGAGGGCATTTTGTCCTAATTGGGATTCCAGTTTAAGTAATCATAGTTGCTTTGAGGAAGCCAAGGTGTTATGACTGGTTCTTCTTAACATTGGGTGATGACTATTGCTCTTTTGAGTAGTATGAAATTATCTGAAGTGGAGGTTCTGGTAATAGCATAAAGATGCTGATAGTCCTTATTACCCAATATTCTCATGGAGGCCACTGATTCTAGGTTTTCAATCTATGAAGGTTGAGTGGTTGTGAGATAGTGGGTTTGGTCTGCCACTCTTGAACTTGGATGCCTCTTTTCAGCACTATGGCACCTTTACTAGATGACATGGAATGGGATTTATCTCTTTTCATGGAGTTTGGTATGGGTAAGTTACTTCAGTGAATTTCTGAGTCTTCTTGGCTTTTTTTTAGGAAGAGCTGAGAGCTATACAGGTATTGGTAGAAACGGGTGGGTCTTATAATTTTTGATTCTCTTTTCATTATGAATATTTTTTACAATTTCTAAGCTGCTTTCCTTTCGTGAAGACTCTTCATACAAAGCTGTGTGTTAAATTTGACGCAGCTCATGAGATCCTCGAAGAAAGTAAGTATAGGAATTGATATTTTTTGACAAATTGGGTCTGTACCTAGGCGTATAGTATGTTAAGGGTATGATGGCCAAAATTTGCATTTCCTCATTTTACTTGATTTATCAGGAGATGAATAGTATGAATGCGGAACTAAGATGATAATTTTTTTACAATTATGTATTAAATGTTGTGTAATGATTGATGCAATGAAAAAAATGCATTAGGTGTAGGAGTGAAGTTCAAGTTTAAGGTATATAATTTTTGAAGATAAATATCTTCATTGTTTTGGCTGGGGAATGCAGGAGGACAATGCCAAAAGTATGCAAGGTATGTTTTGTATTGTATCTGTATTGTATCTGTATTAGTAGTAGCTTGGAGCGTAAAGACAAGGGAGTTGAGGATGTGCTTCTTGCCATTTAGTTAGAATATCTAATATACAGTCCTCGAACAGCGTGTCGTTCTGCTCGCATTCAGAGACTTTCTCGTTGAGCATATTCGCCAACTCTAGGATGGCCCTGCCACCGATCTTGGCATTTTCGTTATCGTCTCTGATATCGATGTTAATAACATGCACGATCTTATTGAGACGGCCGCCTCTATTCATGAGATCCTCGCACACTGCATCAAAGCATCTCTCCTCGCAGGTGAACACAAAGTCAAAAGTCTTGGTGCCCTCCTGCCACTTCTCTGGTGCTTTCTTGAGCCTCCTGTTCCTATCCAGCATCTGCAGCAGCCCGTTGGCTTTGTAACGCTCAGCAGACTGGCTCAGCAGGTCGTTGTATATATCGTTGTAAGGCGTGCCGAACGGGTACACGTTGGGCTTATCAAAGGACAAACCGGGCAGACGCACAGCAGAGCCGGTACCATACGAGCTGACCTCGTAGCCCGCTTCTTGCAGTATCCTGTGCGACTCCATAGACCGATTGTTATTCGACGCACACACGGTGCAAAACTTCAGGGCCTGTTTCTGATCCATTTCAAGTGCTGGCAAAAAATGCACTGTTCAGTTGGTAAGTGGTATTTTGTAACAAGCGTAGTTTCCGAGTTTCAGTAGTACAAGACTCTGTAGTGTGTACTGATTTACAAGCAACCTAATCTATACTAATAGCAAGGTATGAGTATGGTATTGCAGTATGCGGATGTGAAAGAAGTGCCTTAAGAAAGAGGACGGATGTCACGTACATAGAGATGTTGAAAAAGCTAGGTCACATGTATATACACCTATACGTAAATGGCTTCCACCTGATCTGCAGTACAAAACGATTTATACCAACTGTTCGGCCGGGTAAAATCATCAAAAGAGATTCATAACTTCATTCCCTACGACAGGACAAACAGCATCTTTGACGAAACCGGACTTCTCGGAGAAGGCAGGGAAGGGGGGCAAGGCCTGTGCGGTTTCTAAGATATTCTCTGTCACCCCAGCAGAGAGATGAATATCGTGTAGAGCTACAAATTTCCGAGATTTGGTAATTGGGTGAGCGAGAAGGGCCCAGAAGCCTTTTTTCCGACTTTCTCAACGTTTGCGATGTCCTGAACAACCGTACACCCCCGTGTGTGGGAAACCGTGTAATCCCATTTGGGGGGGGTGTTCTGGGCTTTAAAGTTGTGTGATACCAAATATAGGACTTGAAAGTAGTGCTGAGATCGGGGGAGGCTGTGTGGGTAGTACAAAAATTAAGCGCCCAAAAGTACTTGGATATAGTGTATATTTGGGGAAAATACAGGAGTTTACTACTGCGCTATTGACCTCTTTGTCCAAATTAAAAGTTTACGCGGGGGGTTAGGTACACATTTAGGTACAATATAAGAGATGATGTTGGCAGGTCTGCCCTCAGTGGCGAGGACTGCTATGTTGAGGAGTGTTTCTGTTGTAGGAGTCAGGTCTGTATACAGTGGGCGTGCCAGTCTGCTGCGTATGTGCGCGAACCGGAGGTATTCTGATATGAAGAAAAGTGGCGATGAGGGCGCCACCGAGACATCGGGTGCAGCCTTGGGTGGTGGTAAGAGCGCAAGCGCTAACACAAATACAACTGCAAGTTCAACTGCGAACTCAAGTGCAAATGCCAATGCCAATGCTGATGCCTCGGTTTCGCATGCGTTATTGGCCACTAGAGAACAGGAGGCTAACAAGGATCTAACAAACCCAGAGGCACAAGCGACTTTCTACAAACTGCTACTGCAATCAAACTATCCACAGTATGTGGTCTCGAGATTTGAAACGCCGGGGATCGCCTCGTCTCCGGAGTGTATGGAGCTCTACATGGAGGCTCTGCAAAGAATAGGAAGGCACGCCGAGGCTGATTCGGTCAGACAGAACTTGCTTACAGCATCCTCTGCTGGCGCTGTCAATCCGTCATTGGCTTCCTCTTCGCCAGGTTCCTCGGGCTATCACACGACATTTCCATCCCTTTACTCTCCACTGTATGGTTCCCGCAAAGAGCCCTTGCATGTGGTAGTCTCTGAATCAACTTTTACAGTGGTTTCTCGTTGGATCAAATGGGTATTGTTTTTTGGTATTTTCGCTTACGGTGTCTCCGAAGCATTCAAGTACATTGCAGAAAACACTACTTTGCTAAAGAACTCTGAAGTGGCCGATAAATCTGTTGATGTAGCAAAGACCAACGTCAAGTTTGATGATGTTCGTGGTTGTGACGAGGCTCGTGCTGAACTGGAAGAGATCGTTGACTTCTTGAAAGACCCAGCCAAGTATGAATCCCTAGGTGGTAAGTTGCCAAAGGGTGTCTTGCTGACTGGTCCACCAGGTACCGGTAAAACATTGCTAGCTCGTGCCACCGCAGGTGAAGCAGGTGTTGATTTCTTCTTTATGTCGGGTTCTGAATTTGATGAGGTCTACGTTGGTGTTGGTGCCAAACGTATCCGTGAACTGTTCTCACAAGCTCGTGCGCGTGCTCCAGCTATCATATTCATCGATGAATTGGACGCCATCGGAGGAAAACGTAACCCAAAAGATCAAGCCTACGCGAAGCAAACTTTGAATCAGCTTCTAGTCGAATTGGATGGTTTCTCACAAACCAGCGGTATTATCATCATTGGTGCAACCAATTTCCCAGAATCGTTGGATAAGGCTCTGACCAGACCAGGTAGATTTGATAAAGTTGTGAACGTCGATCTACCTGATGTACGTGGTCGTGCTGATATTTTGAAGCATCACATGAAAAAGATTACTCTAGCACCAAACGTGGATCCAACTATCATAGCACGTGGAACGCCAGGCCTATCTGGTGCGGAATTGGCTAATCTTGTTAACCAAGCTGCCGTGTATGCCTGTCAAAAGAATGCAATTGCTGTTGACATGACACATTTCGAATGGGCTAAAGATAAGATTCTAATGGGTGCTGAGAGAAAGACGATGGTTTTGACTGAAGCTTCGAGACGTGCAACCGCTTATCATGAAGCTGGTCATGCTATTATGGCCCTATACACTAATGGTGCTACTCCATTGTATAAGGCTACCATTTTGCCAAGAGGCAGGGCATTGGGTGTCACATTCCAATTGCCAGAAATGGATAAAGTGGATATCACGAAGAGGGAATGTCTAGCAAGACTTGATGTTTGCATGGGCGGAAAAATTGCCGAGGAGATAATATATGGAAAGGAAAACACCACAAGTGGGTGTGGCTCCGATTTACAGAGTGCCACTGGTACCGCTCGTGCTATGGTAACACAATATGGTATGTGTGAAGATGTAGGACCCGTGAACCTAGGAGACAACTGGGACAGTTGGTCTAATAACATCAAAAATACAGCTGATAATGCCGTCATAAGTATACTAAAGGAGTCTGAAGAGAGGACCAGAAAACTACTGGAAGAAAAGAACGAAGAGCTCCACAGATTGGCCCAAGGTCTTGTTGAGTATGAAACGTTAGATGCCTCAGAAATTGAAAAGATATGCAAAGGGGAGCCAATTAATAAAAGCAAATCATCTACTAATACTGTGGTTGAAGGGCCTGACAGTGATGAGAGAAAGGATATCGGTGGTGGAGACAAGTCGAAGATACCGACAATGTTAAAAGTTTAAAATACTATTGATGTTGATTTATCAAGTAAAACTTGAGAATTGTATATTATAGACATTTATGGATCCACTTTTTTTAACCTGTGAACTAGCATTAGATAGCATGGAAGATTGGTTACTTCCTAATTTTTACATCAACCAATTATAATTTGTAAATAGACTCTGGTATTTAAAATATAAACAATATCATGATTATCACCATTTTATTACAATAATTCTCATTATTATTTAAATTGTACTTGAATGCATATCAATTATCTGTTTGTTTGGATCACTGGGGCGGCAACACCTTTTGCTTTTTTGCTGGTGAATCTTCCGAATCCTTGGGTGGTTCTCGTTTCAACCTGTTTAGTAGCCCTTCTGGGTTTTCACAGTAGTATATCTTTGCCATAATTCCCTTTGCCTCCTGCACGCTAATAGTAATTGGTTTCTCCAGGATTTCCTTACATGATTGAACTACACTTAAGAGCCTCTCAAAATTAATGTGATGAATGCTGTGAGACTTGTCAGTAGTATCATCAGTCGTTTGAGCGTCCTGTCCATGGAATTTCAGTTCTAAGTATCTTGTTGTTAAAGCCTCATCTTCTATCATTAGAGTTGCTAACGTTATTTGTGGTGGAGTATAGAAATAAACAGCATCAGTCAGTAGAGCTTCCGTTATTCTCTTCTTACATTTTTCGTAAATCTTACCCATGTACTTCAAGTCGATCTTGCCATGTAACGTCTTCTGGATATCTAAAAAGAAACCATGTAATGGTTTATATGGGTGGTGGTTCATTAACGTGAACTTTAGCGTTTCTAAGAGTTTGAATTCATATTTCAGTATGGTCTCCTTTGTTGCCTTTGCCTTCTCCGCAAATGAATTCACACTTATGAAATAGTTCTCTGATTTGCAAGCCAGAAAAATTGTGGTATGTACAATGTCCTTTGGCTCAACCTCTAATACTGAGTTTTCCAAAAAGAATCTCCTAAAAAATGAAATTGAGGTGGCTACCACTTCAGTGGGTAAGCTCATCTTCTGAGCAATGACTTGTACTTTTTGCGCATAGAAGTTTACCAGTTTGAGTTCTTCCTCCGTGGTAATCGGTGTGGCTTTGCTATCTATCACTTTCGCAACATCAGGCGTTAACTCATCCTTGTGTTTCTCCTTGAATGCCCTAAGTTTCTCTTCTATAACAACCACAGCCCTAGCATTCGTCTCTGTACGTTTCTGTAACAACTTGTCAGGTGTAAACGACCATAACCTGAATTGTGAGGAGTGTCTATATAGATCATCATCAGTTAACCTCTTGTAATTAGGTGGATGCTCAACTGGCTTCGCATCAGGCGTTGAAGAATTTTGTGGACTCTGCGTAGACACACCAGACTCTGACATTTGCTGTTATTATGCTTTGTTTGTTTGTTTTACCAGGTATACAGCCAATGGGAGCTACAAAACTAGTATTTTTAACTGTATCATCCTTTTTCCCATACATTGAAAAATCTTGTGATTTGAGCCCATCGCGCAAAGTTGGAAAAGTTTCAAAAGCGCAAGCTACTAGTAACAGCATTTAAGAGTAGTTACAACCACGAGAGACAAGAATTGTGGTATAAACGATTACAAAGACAACATAGGTAACTTAGTTGTCTGAAGAATCTGTTAGTACTTATCAATTGTTGATACTTGATGCGCACCCTAATTTTCCTAGCTTTGAATACACTAAAATCTTGCTGAATAATCTGTACAATTGAAGCATTTGTTGATGCTTGCCATATGTGTGTATATGAACAAAAATATTTACGAAGGTTGAGAATGTACTTGGTTGAGGTTGTATGTGTACAGCCGTTGTTGAACTTTTACTTTTTTTTTTACCTTAAGTTGGAGTCTAGAATATAGTTTGGACAGCTTTATCGTACAGCTTATCCCCCCCCACACAAATACATATACCATACGCATACAATAAGCATAAGCCTAGAATGGTGAAGCCAATTATATGCAGACTGTACATTGCAATTGTTGCATTTATCAGGCATACGACACCCTTACGACATCACAAGACATAACGTATTTCAGCAACATAAAGAGGCAATAGCGCAACGGGTCAATTGATTGCGAAGAACAGACTATTGGAAACAAAACACGCAAAGAAATACAAGATTGCTACAGCATATCTATCCTTTAATGCACCTTTGTATGCGGGGGGTGTACCTTATCATTACTTTTGACGTCTTAATAGTTAAAATAGTCAATTCCTAGCGAAATTGCGTAGTGAAGTCATTTTGAAAGCTTTTTGATATTTTTCAGGGAACTAACGGATGATTCAAAGGGGATAAAGGGCATCGCTAATTTCTCGAGAATTTGTTGCTAAATTAGATATTTTTGGTGAGGGACTAAGATAGGTATTGTTAATCAGGTTGGAGTGGGAACAGCTACTGAAAAGTTTAACGACGGCTTTGCTACATGATTGTTGAGAGAGACTCTTGTCTTCGCCATTTTTGATACCCCACATCCTTTTTTTTTTTGTTTTTGGTAACATTGCTAAATTTCTGGTTATAACACAACACAACACACACACACACACAAACTCTGTAAATAATAACAAGACAACACTGCAAGTAGCGAGGTCTGGAAAGAGAAGTACAATGGGGTTTAAGGACAAAATTCTTTTTTGGAAGGATGAGGTGCAATACAGAACGCTAGCTGTAGCAGACCAAGTTGCTAATAGGTTCTTCCATTCTTTTGAAAACGTATATAAGGGAGACGAATCTGTCGAAGATGTTGACTCGAGACCTGTTGGTTTAACTAATGAAACTCTTTCACATAGTTCTGATTTTTTTGTATTACCAGAAGAGAGAATAAGTACAAGAGTGAAAATACGAAGACAGAATATACTGAATACGACACTTATACTAGGAATGTTGATTGCGTTAGTTATCTGGACGGCTATTCTGTCCACTAACTCCTACTTTAGTAGCTCCCTTGCCTCAGCGTCACCCTTATTTAACAAAGAAGGGAGAGTGGTGAGACCCATGAGGGAGTCCAACTTGGGTTTGCATGCGGACCCTCAAACCAGAAAGTCTTCAAAGACTCTGTATGATTTGCTGTCTGATTTCGACAACGCTTTTTATGATGACGAAAATATGATCTTGGGTTCTCTTGCCTTTGGTGAGAACACTTACTCAAGACAACCATACGTTGCTAATGGTTACATTGGCTCACGTATCCCAAATATTGGTTTTGGTTACGCATTGGATACTCTAAATTTATATGCTGATGCTCCTGGGGCTTTGAATAACGGCTGGCCGTTGAGAAACAGAAGATTTGCTGGGTCATTCGTCTCCGATTTCTACTCCTTGCAAGCCAAACTAAACTCTACTAACTTTCCTGAGTTGGATGAGAAAGGATACACTACTGTAATTTCATCAATCCCTGAATGGACTGATTTGCAATTTACTGTTGATCTTAACGGTACTAAATGGTTTAATCCGCAATCTGTTTTGATTGATGATGTCATCAATTATAACCAAAATTTGTCGATGAAGGATGGCATCGTCTCAACAAGTATGGACTGGTTGAATGGTATAATCAATATTAAGAGCGAAGTTTGGGCCCATAGAAAAATTCATTCTTTGGGGATTACCAGATTAGAAATTTCCTTAAACCTGGACGCTCTCCCTGATGAATTTACTGAATTACCGGTAACTGTCTATGACATTATCGACTTCAACACTTCTCACAGGACAACTCTATATGAAAAGGGCCAGGACGAGGATAATAAGGCCATTTACATGATTGTTAATCCAGATAATGTTCCATATTCAAATGCTGTTGTCTACTCTACGTGCACCATTAAAGGAACTGAAAATAACTTCTCACCATACAACTTTACTTCTGATGATAGGATTGCCAGGAACTATATGACCAACTTGACTGAGGAAAATCCAAAGGTTGTAATATATAAGTACACAAGTGTTGTTTCCTCCGAATACAACAATGACGAGCCTAATCCAAATGTCAATTTAAAATTTGCCAGCAACATTGCAAACACTGCTAAGGGTAATTATAAATCCTTACTTTCTAATCATAAGAGGGCATGGTATGACTTGTACAACGATGCCTTTATCGAAATTCCCTCTGATAGTCTTCTGGAAATGACTGCAAGATCTTCGTTGTTCCACTTACTTGCCAATACAAGGCAATATAATGTTTCAACAACAAGGGGTCTACCAGTTGGTGTTGGTGGTTTATCTTCAGACTCCTATGGTGGTATGGTATTCTGGGATGCGGATGTCTGGATGGCTCCAGCACTCCTACCTTTCTTTCCTAATATTGCTATGAACATGAACAATTATAGAAATGCCACACATCAGCAAGCCATAGAAAATGCTAAGCAGTATAACTATCCAGGAGCTGTTTATCCTTGGACTTCTGGTAGGTATGCTAACTGTACTTCTACTGGGCCATGTATTGATTATGAATATCATATTAATGTTGACATTGCTCTTGCATCATTTTCCATATATATGAATGGTGCAGAAGGTGCAGATGAGGACTATTTACGTTTCACAACATGGCCAATGGTTAAGGATGCAGCAGTGTTTTTCAAAGCCTACGTCAAATACAATGAGACTTTAGGTGAATATGAGACATATAATCTAACAGATCCGGATGAATTCGCTAATCATGTTAACAATGGTGCTTTCACCAATGCTGGTATAAAAACACTTTTGAAATGGGCAACTGATATTGGTACCCATTTGGGTGAAGAAGTTGATCCAAAATGGATGGAAATAGCCGATAACATACACATCCCTAGATCAGATTCTAATATTACTTTGGAATACTCCGGTATGAATAGCTCTGTTGAAATCAAGCAAGCAGATGTAACTTTGATGGTCTATCCATTGGGATACATTAATGATGAATCGATTTTGAATAATGCAATTAAAGATCTATATTACTATTCTGAAAGGCAATCTGCTTCAGGTCCTGCTATGACCTATCCAGTATTTGTTGCTGCTGCTGCTAGTCTATTGAACCACGGATCATCTTCTCAGAGCTATCTATACAAGTCGGTTCTACCTTATTTGCGTTCTCCTTTTGCCCAGTTTAGTGAACAGTCGGACGATAATTTCTTAACAAATGGTCTCACACAGCCAGCATTCCCATTTTTAACTGCAAACGGTGGTTTCTTGCAGAGTATTTTGTTTGGCTTAACTGGTCTAAGATATTCTTACGAGGTCACGCCAAGGACTAAGAAGATCAGTAGATTACTAAAATTTGATCCTGTTAAGCTTCCACTATTGCCAGGTGGTATCGCCATTCGAAACTTCAAATATATGGGTCAGGTATTGGACATTATCATTGATGATAACAACGGCACTATTGCTCATAAAGGTGGAGATAAACCGATCAGAATCAAGGTGCCTAATCGTGATATACTGCATGACAGGAACATCACTTCAGCGTTGTATTCGAAGAGAGACGATGATCTTTCTGCTACTGACGACTATTATGGTACTTACTTTACTTTGTATCCTAATGAAGAGCTTGTCATTCCATTATATGATACTAAACTAAATATTGATGGAAACATTGCCGAAAGCAAGCAGATTACAAATTTGACGGCTGGTGTTCCTGGAGATGTTGGCTTCTCAGCATTGGATGGTAACAATTACACGCATTGGCAACCATTCGATAAAAGTGATAATGCAAAGCTATTGATTGATTTAGGTTTCAACAGCACTCATGTCATTAAAAAGGGTATCATCCTGTGGGGACAAAGACCAGCAAAGAACATTTCATTGTCAGTCTTGCCTCACTCAGAAAGGATCGAACAATTATTTGCTAATATTACAGACCTGTTAGAAACATCTTCAATAACTAAAGGTGGTTCACTATTGAATCAAATGTTAGGTCAGACACAGTCTAATGTCACAGCAGAAATTGATGATGATATCCTAGCTCTGTTGAATTGGAAAGGCGATGATCTGGATCAATTGATTCCTTACTTGCCTGATATGCATCTCTTGCAAGAGAAATTCATACCAATCTTAAAGGATTATCCTATAAAGCCAAACCAAAGATATTACAAAGAGATTATCGATGATGACATTATAAAGTTGCTACCAAGTAACACCACTGAATTCACCATAGATTATAACTCTATACCAGGAGGTGAGAAGCGAGCAAGATATGTAGTTTTGACAGTCCATGGTACTTATGACGATGATGATGACCTGAAAGGCGCAACCATCAAGGAAATTGTCCTTCAAGAATGAAACTGGGGATCTAGCTCATATCTACACATAATTACTTGGCAAAGTAATTAGTTTATTTTTTATAATCTGGATAAAAAAAATCTGAAATTACTTACAATATTTTAAATATTCTCTTTGTATCTTTTACAATAAATGTTCAATATTCTTTGTGATAAGTGGCTTTCAATAATTGTAGGCCTTTGGATAGTTGAGAACTATTCGTACATGCTGAGCACATAGATAATGCACTAACAAAAAAAAAAATGCGATTTCTGTGGATCGAACACAGGACCTCCAGATAACTTGTTGACCGAAGTTTTCGAATCTTCAGTCTGGCGCTCTCCCAACTGAGCTAAAACCGCTTAGTAAATTAGATGTTAGATCATAATGAGCTGGAGACTGTATTAACTTTATTTGAGCAAGACTTTTTAAAATTTACATTTAGTGCCCTTTTAATCGCAAAGGAAGGACATTGAAATAATATAAGATCTAAATTATTGGTGCCTCTCTAATAAGTTTGATGGTTTGCCATTGTTTTCTATAGTTGAGCGTCCATAGACGGCCGACGTCCAGCGTTTCACTACAATTACATCATCTTGTCAGTTTTTTGATAACTTGCTACCTTATGTGAGAACTTTTCTTATCCTTTCAAAGTTTTAGTACTACAAGTTGCTGCATTAGCCATGAAAAGAATTACTATATCAAAAAGGGCTTTTATGAAGTTCTCTTATTCTAACTATTATGTGAAAAGTACATCATATAATTGTGAATAAGTGACAAAAATAATGTTTTGGACAAGAATTAAGGATCTTGAATTTTTTAATTCCGTCCCACCTAGTAACCAACAGATGAGTCTCACCAACTCTAAGTAAATAATTCGTTCGTGATCTTCCAGATTATTTTTTATCCCTTTTCTTTCATCATCTTGTGGCTGAATGGCTTCTCCTAGCAAAACAAAGAAACACCGTTACCCTTTCTCGAGGGTTGTTTCATTCAATGAACAATTTGGATTAGCACAATTGTTGATCCGTTGAGTAGAAAAGGCAACGACTATTTCTTGCAATCAATTTAATAATTTCCCAACAATTATTTTTCCCCACCTATTACCTTATAGTGTTAATTTCACCTGTTTCTACCTGTGTTTTATATTGATAACAGTATAAGAAAAGAGAAATTAAAATTAACAACAATGGCTGACGTTATTTCTTCTTTGCAAACTCAATTGAAAGAATTAGACACCAAATTTGCTGGTAACAATGTTTTGAACCAATTGGAACAAAGAACCAATTTGCCAAAGTCTTATTTGGTTGTTGGCTCTACCATCTTCTACTTACTTTTAATCTTTATCAATGTTGGTGGTATTGGTGAAATTTTAGGTAACTTTGCCGGTTTTGTTATCCCAGCTTACTACTCTATCCTAGCTTTGAAGACCACCACTACCAAGGATGACACTCAATTGTTGACCTACTGGATTGTCTTCAGTTTCTTGAATGTCATTGAATTCTGGTCCAAGGCTTTGCTATACATCATTCCATTCTACTGGTTCTTGAAAACCATCTTCCTGTTGTACATTGCTTTGCCACAAACTGGTGGTGCCACTATGATTTACAACCGTTTCATCTCCCCATTGACTGACAAGTACATCTTGGGTCCAAAGAAGACCGATGGTGTGCAACAATCTGTTAAGGAAGCCTCTAGAGCTACCGGTGCTGCTACTCACTAAACTCAACCTATACTATTTTGATATATTATTTTATAAACATCATGACGAATAAAATAGACATAGTCATTTAGATGAGCAAGTAATACTAGATTTGTATGAAATTTGAAAAACAAATAAGCTGTTCAGTATTTCTTAAAATGTTTTATGATATATACTTTATAAATTTCAAGATCATAATACTATTTATGGAAAGCCATTATAAAGTGAGCTCTGGAAACTTATGGTCAAACTGTTGTGTTTGTTGAGAACCACCTACTGAATATGACAATTTTACTCTCATTTTTAAATTACCGGTGCCTGACACTTTTAAGGTCTGTTTGATAATGCCATTAGCAGGAATATTGACAGATGGATACAGTTGACCTAAAACAACTTTTAGTGTCTTAGTAACAGCTACCAAACATTGAAGATTGGATACCTCAACATCTCCGTTGTTTTTATAGTATATCTCCAGATGAGCAGAAGTGTCATCTTTAGTGATTTTACTAGCGTAGATTTCTAGGCAATCAATAGTTTGCAATAAAGTACAGCTTTCTGGAAGTGTGAGTTTATCTTCATTATTTTTGCTAGTTTGGCCTTGTGATTGAATACCATTATTGTTTTCGCCCAATAGTAAATCAGCAAGTAAATTTGTGTTATTTTTCTGTTGCTGCTTAGTATCTTGTACATCAGTATCACCCAGTAAGTCAAGTAACGGATCATGCTTTCGATCAGATTGCTTTCCGTTATCCAAATGCGATATGGATGTAACTGGCTTTTCTGTTTTAACAGCTCTTTCGAACTGAGGCATAGCATCCAAAATTTGTTTCCTAATACTTTCAGGCTGGCTAAAAATGATCTCATACTGTGTCGCTTTTGCCTGAAGTAATAAGTCAGTATTTTTTGTTTGTCCAACAATGATTTGCCTTAACTTTTCTATCAATGCAAAATCTTGTATCCTAACTGAAAGCTTTAAAGCCGCAGTTAATACATAATGATTAATTTTTAGATTGGTCCTGATATATTGCGTATCTTTCAATTTCAGATAATTTACAATTGTCTTTTCGTTTATCGTTTTACCATACGTTTCATTTAACTTAGAATCGCTCTGAAGTGCTTGTAATACAATATCTCCATATTCACCTATGCACCATATTGATACAAGCTGCCACCCTAAGTTTCCTTCTTCAATAAATTCATCTTCGGTAGTTTTATCCGTTGACTCCATAACCTCCCTTAGTGATATATCCAGCATTCTAATAATAACATCAGTCTTGTAATTTACTTCCAATGTATTATTAAAAGCAATTAGAATATCACTGATACGATCAACAGGGATATAAGAGCCCACTAATTTCAAAATTTTAACAAAAACAGAAAGTCTCCAATTATTATCTATATTTTCTCCTTGTTCTTCCGAAATTTCACCAAACTTATCAACTATGTGATTCACAGCAAAGATAATTAAATCCTTTGAGTCATCTATATCTTCTCCAAATGAGTTGATCTTGTAGCTGGATGAATAGCCCCCCTTCGCGGAACCATTGTTCATAACAGATTTCGCGAGGAAGTTCAAGACCTCATTGATAAGCTCAACCAAATTATCCTTGTCCATGATTGCAAAAGTTAGCTCAAGTGCACGCATTCTAATAGATATGTCTTGGTCGTTCAAGCATCTGGAGATGAACTTCCGATGTCTTCTAACAGCTTCAGGTTCTGATGGAACGACCTTTAATAGCATGTTTAACGCGACATATTTGGTATTGTTTTGTGCTGTGATCACAGCAGTGGTGGGCTTCTTTCCTCCGACACTACGTGGAGACAAGAAGTTACCTAGAATATTTATACCCAGCACTTGCAAGGGCTTAGGTAGCTGCAAGTCGAATATAGTCCTTGTGATCTCGTATAGTACAGCCTGGCCGCTTGATTTAGTGGAGTCAGTGTTTGTAGCGATATTTGTTAGCAAGTCGTTGAATCCATCCACTTGCTCTTGGTTAATTTCTGTAGCCAACTTATGGTAAGCTTTGAAGTATAGTCTCAATGTAGTGATAACTTCACATTGCAAGAACGGGTCCGAGACGCCTTGTACGTCGAACTGTGGGTCCAAGTTTCTGGATGATAAACTAGCGAGAACTTGGTAGAAGTCATCTAGGAAAGAGGACTCTGAGAATATTTTGATCATTTGCTGTGCCAAGTTTTGTCTGTATGCCATGTCTTCGGGATCGGACTCGGATGTTTCCTGTGGAGTTACCAGGTTCGTAATTGCTGTGGCGATGGCCTGGAAGAGTCTTGACAAACCGATCAGCACACCATGGGCCGCGGACAGGCTTGCCAGGCTCGATCTATACTCTTTCAGCAAAGTCAGGAACAAGTCAATTGGGACAATTTCGAGGAGCTGGGAGTCCTTTGCGATCAGCTTGGCACAGCACTGTAGCGCCTTCTTCAGTATATAAGGATCGGTGCTGTAGGTCTTCAGCAGGCCCTCTACGTCAGGGTAGAGGTCTCTAGCCAGTTCAGGGGAGGACAAGAACCCCAATGCGGTCAGTGCCAAAGATACCACGTACTTGTTTGGGTGTTTCAGGTCATTATTGATCAGGTTTGTGAGCAAAGTGAGCAGGTCCTGCGACTCGTCGAGCAGCAATGTAGTCGACAGGTATCCGAGCCGCTTATCGATGTACTGGTCTGAGGCGATCAGGTTTATGCACTCGACCTGCCCGAAGTGCGTGCGCTCGCCCAGGATGTACAAGTACAGCAGCTTGATGATGTTGTTACGCTTCTTGTCAGAGGAGAGGTGGTCATCTCTGAGCTTCGTCCTTATCTTAGCTGCCTGTTTGTTGATTATGGCACGCTCGTCGGCTAGAGTCTTTGCGTTGCGCACGTCCTTGATGAAGTTCCTGAGCGAGCTAGAGCCGTTGTAAGTCCCGCTGGACCCTTTCTTAGAAGAACTTCTGCGCATCATCAATACGAATTGCCAAGGTAAGGTATGTTTAAGTCTCTGATTACACTTATGCGATTTAAGAATACCCAATTTTGACCTTGGGTCTGATATGCACCGTTATTATGAGATTAGAGACTAGGTGAGAGCTGGAGAAGCTACGAGTGAATAAAATAGATTTACCCGGCAACACATTTACCCGGCAACATATTTACCCGAATACAATGTATGCAATTACACGAGAAATCATATGATGTTAGGTATACTGTAACACGGTGTGTCATAAGTATTTGACATTGTCTCTGTGTAAATGTGTCTGTGTCTGTGTGAGTGTATGACAGGTAAGACAGGTGAATGTGGCAGTGTGTGGGGGTGGGGGATAGAAAGTGTAAATCCGATATTCAAGGGAATTGCACTCCCCTTTTTGTTTTTAGGGGAGTGCTGGAGGAAGTGCTGGAGGAAGTGCTGGGAGAGGCTGCAGGGATGCATGAGTGTGGGGGTTGATGCGCAGAGAAAGTCTGTGGGGGAAGTGGAAGGCACTGAAATTAGGAATTAGGGCCGCACAGTATTGCAAGTACAACAAAGTACAACATACTACAACATTGTTTTCCTACGGATCTTTCAGAGGGGAACTTTGAAAAATTCGATGATCTTTACTCTCATCTCTTGGACTGTCCCCCCTGCCAATCTTATCGATTCTGATTCGCTCTAACGAGCCCCCTCCCTCGGCACTATATATATACATAACACATCATAAACGCATCATACAATGCTTCCTTTAAGAGAAAAATGGAACAAAGACCAATGCTATCACATAACTACCATAGCAGTAATACGACTAGCGCTAGGCGGTCGACGGGTGTGCCGGCTTCGCCGGGCACAGCCCGTTCTGTGATCAAGAGCACGCTGGCGTCGCTTATGGATGGTCCCGATATGCAGCAGCGGAACTATGTGCTCACGTCCGACACGTCTGCGATGAAGCGGTCGTCTAGTATACCGTACGGCTCGCAGCTGGCGCCGCCGGACGGGACCAGGACGAGGCGGCACAGTATTGCGGAGGTGACGCACCGCAAGAGACAGCCGAACCTGTTCGCTGTGAACTACTTGAACGACTTCTTGATGAACCGCGGGTTTCTGCCACAGCGGTCGCTCTTCCACAAGGACGACTGCATGACGATATCCATGGCCACGACCGCGGACCCGGTGTTCTTGCCTACCACGTCCATCAAGGACGAGGAGGAGTACCTGAGCTCGATCTCGGCACCGCAGAGGCACGAAATGCAGGCACATCATTCTTCTTCCGCGGCTATTGCACAGGAGGAGGACCGCGATGATTACCCACCTTTAAATCTGGACTCTGCAGATGCAAGCACACTGACTCCAGCTAAGAAGCTGAACAATCCGTTTTTAGCAGATCTAGCCAGAGGCGCACCACATCACGATACAAACCCATTCTTGAACCCACCATCTATCATGGACTCCCTAAACGAAAACAACGACTTGTCTCTGGCATCCATGGATACACTGAACACTACACCGGATCAAAAGAAAAAGACTAAGAGGACACATGTCTCTGGAAGCATGACCCCAATGTCTATCGCTGTTATCGTATCAATAAAGGAGAAACCAATGAAGATGCCACGGATAATAGTTAACTTATCTTCCAATGTTAGCATACACTGGTATAATGGATTGCCTACGAATAAGAGCAAGTATGAAGAATTCTACCAGCTAAACTCTGTAAACTGGAAACTTTCTGCTACAAATTATAACATTTACATCCCTGCGAATTCATACTCAGCAGACGATGTCCAACAGAACCTAGACATTGATGTGATTAGAGATTATGTGGTATTCAAGAACAAGAAGACAAGCCATCGAAAATACGTAGAAAATAAGGCTAGCCTGAATAAGGAGTTACAGGACATGCTTAATGCTACTGATAGTGATGACTCAAAGACATCCAACTCAGCCGAGTCCAGCAAAAGCAGTTCCAGTCAAGAGAATGACAATTCTACAATATCACAATCATCGGAGACCACCTCCAAAGGTGGAAATGATCGCTCAACAAACAATTCTAATGGCCAGAATGAATTGGATGATGACGAACTATTCATGCCTGGTGATTATGTATTTGTTATCCCAGTAGCATTTGCAAACAGGGCGCCGGAGACACTTACAATGCCTTCGGGTAGAGTCTTCTATCGTCTGAAAATTCTTACAAATGCGGAAGCAGTGGATGATAATATTGCTGAGCGTCTACTAAACAGGCCACCTCTCTCTACTAATGCTTCTTCTAATGGTGCGCCTGTAACAATTTCCGCAAACGATTTAGACTGCTTCAAATCATCCGGGACCATGAGCCATTTCAGTAATGTGTCTACTCCGCCTCCACTAACTGTCCCACCTAGTTCGCAACTCCAAGCTTGCCCTCCAGAGACTTTCGATAGCCATTTGACACCGGGTCAAAACTATGCAACTTCACAACACAAGGCAAGACAGTTGTCCCTTGATTATAGTAATATGCATAGCAACAATAATACATTAGGAACAAAAAATACTCGTCAAAGAGCTCACAGTAGTGTAGACACTAATACAATGAAGGAAATGAGAGCTAATCGCCGTGGAGACCAATTTGAATCTCATCAACTGTCTGCTACTAATGACATGAAAACAGACAGAAGAAAGCGGTCAGGAACAAACTCATGGTTCAAATCAATCAAAGACCAATTCTCTACATCAGTTGATAACAATACCGATACCCCGGACACTAAATCCTTGACTGGAAAAATTTCACCTATCAGTATGTCTAGAAAGGGAAGTGTAACCGATCAAAGAAGGCCATCTGGTGAACTGAAAGCAAATGTTGAAAAGAACAAATACAGTATTTTCATCGATGAGCCAATAAATATTGTTCGTATGCCACCAGAACAGTCTTTGACTACTGCAGACAAACCAGTTTATGTTAATAAGGTGTGGGCTGATTCTCTTGCATACGAGGTATCTTTTGGGAAGAAATATGTTCCAATAAATAGCGAAGTCCCTCTAGTTATAAAGTTATCACCATTAGTGAAAGATATTGAGATTAAACGAATAAGAGTCAGTGTTGTTGAAACTATAAAATATTCCAACATCAATAGGAAATATGAATATGATCAATTAGATCCTATTCTGAAAGATCCATTCAGCCCGTATTATAGAGACTTGATTGCAAGAAAAAAGAAAACCAGGAGCCTACCTTTGCTTGAAATACGTTCTAGAGAAATAGGCAACAAGGCTCTTTGTGAAGAAGTGGTGGAAGGATGCTTAAATGATAATTTACTATCCTACAGTTCTGTAACCGACGAGTGCACTGAATTTAACAGAAGAAAAAATACAACAGAAAAGAAAACCAAATCTGTACCTTTAATTGAACCCATATGCGTAGAAACAACATTAAAACTTCCAAATCACATGGACTTTGATAGAACAACTGCAAAAAACCTACCCCCATATGGTATTGAAAGTTTTGTCTCAGGTAATGCTGATGATGATTGGTACAGCTCAAGACAAAGCAGTGTTTTTGGATTTTTTAAGTCTCAAAAGAGCTCCAACTCGGTTAATTCATCACCAAGCAAAACAATGCACAAAAGTAGGACCAAAATATTCACAGAAGGAGGAATTACCGTGAATACCAAGACCAGACACCATGAATCACATAGAGGCTTATACCTTGACAGCTCCTATTTCAGAAATATCAACTCAAAGCACAAGCTGGAGATTATGCTAAGAATAAAAAAGACAGACGAAAATGATCCCACAGTTGCAAAGAACTTTGAAATCGTTATCGATACACCAATTTATGTGGTCTCCGAACATTGTAGTAACGGTAACACCGAGTTACCCACTTATAATATGGCTTTATCAGATTCAACTAAAGTAATGTTGGCTTCAAATAACGTTCCACCACCCACATTTGAAGAAGCAACCTCTTCTTACTCATCACCTTTTGCAAGCCCAAGTGCATCTCCAAGAATAGCTGCCATTGCTGGACACTATGGCGGTTCTTATCCTGATTATAGTCCACTTGATATGTCAAGGTCTGGCTCTATCAGTGTAAGATCAGATCTGTCGGTCGATACAGATTTACCGAACGTGGACCATCTGATGGCATCGCTGCCACCAGTCAGTACCAATAACATGATAGATAGTGTACGGTCTACATATAATAACCTAGACGGTCTACTATCATCACATTCATCACTTGCCAATAAAAGAGAAACTTCTAACAGATCAGGTGTTGATGGTTTTGATACTACTTCAAATAATGGTAGTGATATGAACAAACCTAGGAATTTCCCAATCATAACTGTATCAGCTGCAGATGAGCTATTCAAAAAAGATTACAGCATAATGACCACAAATGGCAGCGGTGACTATCCTGAACCTCCGAAATATGAAACGGTTGTCGGGGGATGTGACACACAGTCAAATCACTAATGGACTGACTTGAATTTCTCGAGTCATACCCTCAAAACATATTTAATGCCTAGGGGTATTTGCATTTTAACGAAATGTTATGACATAATTTCATTATATGTTTTTTTTATTTTTTTTATCGTATATGTTTTTTTATTAATGGTTAAGTTATATATAAAGTATATTTCAATATCAATGGTTTAAAAAAACCATATGTCGTCAATTCAGCGCAATAGTTTAATTCAACATCTATTGTTCAACTTCGACCAAAATTTGCTGCAGTCAGTCGATCGTTGGGATTTATTAATTACAGTGAAAAAAAAGTAAACAATGGGCACGAAAGTTGAAAAAAAGGTTACAAATGTGCGATGCCCTTTAATCCCATAAGTAATATATAATTAGTATATCTATTAATGCAGTTACTATCTCTACCATAATACTTCTTCATTGGTGATTCTGGCTTGTAGTTAAGTATTTCAGTTTCAACAGTTATTTGAAGCTCACAGATCAATGTCGAGAGCCTCGAATGATGTTGGACCCAAACTTCGGGAAGAGAAGCACTTTAACGATTTTTATCCAGACCTTGATGCTAATGACCTAATCCCAATACTCGTCAGCCAAGAAACAGATCAATCACAGAGTGTGGATTCTCAGGATGAGATAATACGCAAGCAACACTACAAGCAATTGATATTCAATGGTTCAATTACCGTGGAACCAATAACAATTACGAAACAAGCCACAGATGTTCAACAGATACCGTACCCTGTGAATGACTTTGCAACTTTTATAGATGCCAAAAGATATTCAAAGAAATCTGTTGGGAATACACTAATTAGTAAATTTTATTCACAAGACCATATTCAAGGTAAGACCAAGAGGCGGCAGCAGAGAATAATTAATGCACATGACAGTGATAAGATATATAAGGACAAATTTATGACTCACAGTAACCAAATTAAGAGAGATAAAGCAATACAATCACACTTTGAGGCCCTATCACCAAACTTGTCTGGGTTTATTCCTCAATATGATATGGACGAACAGGATGCACTATATCTAGAGTTTCTCAATCAATCACTGGGGGAAAAATACATAACAGCGGAGGTTTTTGAGATAATAATAACCATACTTGAACTAGAATGGTACCATTTGGATAAGCATATCCCACCAAAAATCACAGATACGAATGATAGTCAATTGAACTCGATACAACACCATGCAAACAAAGTTAGATATGAATTATACGGTTCAGATGATGGTACCGGTCTAACATCTGATCAAGCATGTGCTGTTTGTGATGGAACTGTCAGCACAACAACTAATATGATTGTCTTTTGTGATGGATGCGACATAGCCGTACACCAAGAATGCTATGGTATCGTCTTTATTCCCGAAGGCCAGTGGTTATGCAGGCGGTGCTTTATTTCAAGAAACAAACAAGTAAACTGTGTGACATGCCCAAGTACTACTGGTGCATTTAAACAAACTCATACAGGCTCATGGGCCCATGTTCTCTGTGCATTATGGATTCCAGAATTGGTATTCGCGAATCTTCATTATATGGAGCCTATTGAAGGTGTTGAAAATATTAATAAATCGAGATGGAAACTTGTTTGTTATATATGCAAACTCAGAGTAGGGGCTTGCATTCAATGCTCAAATAAGAACTGTTTTGCTGCATACCATGTTACGTGTGCCAAAAGAGCGGGCCTCTGTTTGGATACACATGATACAAGTATTGCTGAAATGGCTTCAAAACATTATCAAATGCATCACCATGTTACATCTTACTGCGACAAGCATTCTCCTCCAGGCTGGCCTTCCTGTGCCGAAGGGATTATGAAAACACGCAGATACTTTGCTAATAGAGATGCAATCTCGGAGGTTTCTAAAGAGAAGCAACTGATTACAAAGGGAGTTAATTCAGAAGACAAGAACTCTACTCACTGGAAGACCAATAAAGGCACGCCTATTGCACCGATGTACTTTACTCATATTATTCAAAAAGTGTTGGTTATGTTTGACATTTCTAATGAGATACCTTTGAGTATATTATTATGTAAATATTGGGCAATGAAAAGAGAGTTGAGAAAAGGAGCTCCATTAGTACGTGTTCATACCAATCTTTCCTATAACTCCCAAAATGAGAGTTATCTAAATGATCGAATTCAGTTTATCGACTCTCTTTTAGGTGATTTACAATCATTGGGCAATATTTCGAGATTAATAAAGGAAAGGGTGAATGCTACGAAGTCATTCAGAGCAACTAATAAAAAGATCAATGAAGTATTTACCAGCCCCAAGGAATATTTCTTCAGGAGGAATGTACTTTCGAAATTTCTGCATTTTAATGCCTTTACATCACTTCTAGCATTATTGGACAAACATACTATAGTAGATCATTCTGTAAACGCTTTAAGAAATTCGACCTCAGCAACATTCATTGAAAATGTCGAAGCTTTTGTGAATTTTGCTTCAACTAAATTGGATGAAACCAGACTCACTTCTGATTATATCCATAGAATTTCAAATTATGCAAAAGAGTTGTCAGCCCAGTTTGATAAGGTCGATTATGAAAGAGAAATTAATATGGATTTCGAAGTGAATAAGGAACATGATAAACTTTCGGTCTCCGAAAGACTATGGAAAGGTCCCATCTTGCAGCAAGAAGAAGGTTTATCCGATGTAGAGGAGTTAACCCCATCAGAGTCGCGCATTGTAAACAATTTGCCGATTGAAAAAGAGAAACCTACAAAGGTCAAAAGAAGAAAAAAGTGGAAGAAATCCTACTAATATAGCAAAGATAATATACCATTTCAGTATCTCTCCAAATTACTTTATTGGTAAATTCTTTCGTATACACACATAGTTATGCGCATCTTAAATATCTATAAACCAGTTGGTGATTTGAACTAATTTCAAATTTTTGATTGGATGTAATATATCTCAGACAAAAAGTAAAGCATCGTTTCCCCTACTTGGAAACTCATATATAACCTTCTTTTAATAATGTGTATGTTAGTTAAACGACTTGAATTATAAAATGACGTATTCAGTACTTTTCAGGGCTTAAACAAAAAAAAAGGTGACAATAACAAGCGATGAGCTGAAATAACGAAGAAACGCAGAATCAGTTTAATAAAATAAACAAAATCAAGCATACCATTGTCAATCCGATCTCCGTCGATCATATTACCGAACAATACATAAAGAAACAACATATTGTTGTTAAGTTTTGATCTTGTTATTACAGACAGAATTTGAAAGGTCGATTTAGGGAGCCAACGCTGAGGGATTTATCAGGATGTTTAAGAAGGGCAAACTAAAAGGTGTTTCGAACCCATTCAAGAGTTCAAAAAGTACAGAATCAAACAAGGATGACAGTGCTAAAGCTCCCAAACCGAAGAATATAGGCCCAGGCAATCCAATGCTCGCTCCGACATCAACTATGAAGAAGTTTACAAGCTCCAATCCTCTGAATAGGTTATTTACAACTGAAGTTGTCGCAAGATATGGATTTAACGGCAAAGTTGTTAAAGTTGCTTACGACCAAACTCAAAGTTTGATGGCTCTTGCGACTGATATGGGTGAAATTCATGTGTGTGGTAGACAGCAGGTTGAGGTAGTCTTTAGTCCTCCGGAGAGAATAACAGAAAAGATTTCCATTAAAGAGATGGCGTTTGTTAAAGGTATTTATCTTGTTATTATCGACTCTAAAGACACTCTCGTTGTTATCTCACTGCATAACAAAAAGATCTTAGCTTCGACCTATCTACCCGTCAAGGTCAGCTGTATGGAAACCGATCCAACATTAGATTGGGTTGTAATAGGTTTAGAGAGCGGTGGAATTATGATATATGATGTAGATAGAGATCAGATGTCTGATATTCGAATTGAGAACTTGCAAAAAGGTAAATTCTTCCCTAGAGAAAAATTGTCTCGTGTAGTTTCCATACAATGGAACCCAAGAGATATTGGCACTTTATTAATTTCCTATGAGTTAGTTACTGTCATTTACTCATTTTTAGAAGATGACGTCAAGCAGAGTTTTATTTATGAACTAGAAGAGTATGCTCCAGGGGGGAATCTCTCTATGGATTATACCAAGAGAAGGAGGCCAAAGGTTATACAATCTTTGTATCATCCTAACTCCTTACATATCCTAACAGTTCATGAAGATAATTCAATGGTTTTTTGGGATGCTAACACCGGTAAATTAATCCAAGCCAGGACTTTATTAGATGTTGATGTGAATGTACCACAACCTGACTTGACAAAGGCTAGATTAGAGCAGCCTGAAAGAATAAAAACTGTCAAATGGATTTGCCAAAATAATCCCGAATATACATCGCTATTAATAACGCAAATCCCTCTAGATAAGCAACCACAACATCAAAGCTTGACAATAATTGATTTGGGTGGAACTCCCCTATACACAATTACCTCGTATGACAAAATGAGTAACTACTATTCAAACATGACAAGCCAAAAGTTGGTACCTCTTCCAAACAAAACACCTATTGTGGATGTGGTTCCAATAGCAAGAAAATCTCCGTTTTATGCAGGATGCCACGACCCTGCAGTTGTTTTATTAGTACTTGATGATGGATGTCTGGAAACCATCTTATACCCATCAGGATCATTTACCTACAAAGCGTCATTGTTTCCCCAAAGTCTGTCATGGGCAAGGCCAGAGACTACTGCAATGGTTGCAACATCTGTGCCACAAAAGCTATGGCTCGGTTTATTATCTTCAGCTAACAATAAAGATTTCATCTTGAAGGGAGGTATGCAAGCCAAGAAACCAGCTAGAGTCCACGAATATAGGTCAGCCTTAGCTACTGGACATGCAAATGGGTCTGTACGACTATGGGATGCATCTTTTGGTGAATTAGATGACAATTCTGTATTTGAAGTAAATTTAGCGAGAGTATTGAATATGGGATCCAACCTATCTATTTCAGACATTTCATTTGCAACGGATACACTTGAATTATCTGTTGCTACAGAAACTGGTGTAGTTGCACTTTTCAAATTCGAAGTTAACCAGTTTTATGATCCGGAACATAAGAATAAAGATCGTGATATGGAGATGAGATTTAGACGATTCTCGATCGGTAGTAGTAAAGAAATGCTGATTGATGTACGTGATAGATCTCCTGAGACCGTCAGACAAGGATTTATGCCAAGTACAGTTGTCAATGCACAGCATGGACCAACTTCAGCGCTGACTAACAGCAATATTGGCTTTGTGGCTATAGCATATGAGGACGGAACTTTTGTAGTTGTTGATCGCAGGGGTCCCGCTATAATCTATATGCAAAATGTTAGAGGATTACCTGGGATCAAAGGTCGCAAATTTACTGCAATTGAGTTTGCCATTATGGAGTATGGAGATGATGGCTATTCTAGTATTTTAATACTTTGCGGTACCGACGTAGGTGAATTAGTAACATTAAAAATTCTACCAGATAGTGGGGGCAGATTTGTTGTTGAATTTGTGGAAATTAAACAGACCAATGATAAAAGCCCTATACTAAAGATAGATACATTCGAAAAGAAAACTACTGAAAGCTGTTTTGCCACAATTTCAAAAATGCAAGATCTAGGTAAAGGCGTAGTAATCAACGGTATGGTAGTAGTGACTTCTGAAACGGATATAAGATTTGTTGATCCTGGTAAATCTAAAGAAGGTCACAAATCATTCAAACATAAAATTGCAACATCTGGAATATCACACATTACTTTCATCAATGCTGTTGGTCAGAAACAAAGCTTGTGCGTCTTGATCGTTCTGGAAAGTAACGGTACTGTCAAAATTTTCACTACACCTGATATGAAAGAGTTGAAAAGCATGCAACTACCCTTCCCAATACAAGCTCAGTATATTAGAGAGTCATCTGTTCTCCGGAATGGTGACATTATGACAAGAACAGGCAAATTCCAATCGTATCTATTCTCAACTTTTGATCAGCGCGCTATCGGGTTAAACAAGGCATATACCCAAGAACAAGTCGAAAAGCAGGACACATTGTATAATCCAGGTTTAAAAATTCCATGGAGACCACAGGTAAATTCTTTACAACTAGCTAGAGGTACATCTTATTGTACTCGTGAGCAATTGGACTTACTGCTGGGTGGTGAAAGAAGACCACAGTCCAAATATGAGGAAAGTGAAATTGCTATTGGTACTATATCTCTTCGCAAAGAAACATCAGCTCCTAACTCACCGAATATGCAAAACGATGAGCATGCGTATAAAAAGCCTGTCAGTAGAAGAGGTAGAAATAGCGGTTACGAATATTTCAGAAGTATGTCAAGAGCCGTGGAAAACCAATGGGATGCAGTTGAGGATGGAATTAATGAATATGCAACAGCTATTGGTCAAGCTATGAATGATACTGTGGAGGAAACAAGTAAAGACATGGTTAGAGGTGCGTTTGGATTCTAGTAAATAAACAATATCGAAATTTCATTAATTGTAGTACATAAATCTGAAGTATTTAGTGAGTAAACTCTTACGCTTCTATATTAATTAAAAAAGTTGGTAGGTTTCATTGTTTGAATACCTCAGATTAATTATGTTTATAAGCCCTTTAACAAACGGGTAACGTCATTGATACCATCTTTGTGAACTTCAGAAAGCTTTTGTTTAACAGCCTCAATAACATCACCGGAGTCAACTAGTTCACCATCGTCATTGGCAAACTCTTGACCCAGTCTCTTCACACGCACTTTACCTTCGGCAAATTCTTCCTTACCCAAAATAACAGCGATTGGACAGCCTGCCTTATCTGCGGCATCAAATTGTTTTCTTGGATTTGCCTTACTCTTGTAAACATATTCGGCCTCGATACCAGCTTCCCATAACTTCTTTGTAATAGCCATTCTTTCAGGTAGTAAACCAGTCCAGTCTTTACCACCACCAAAGGCCATGACAAATACTTGAGTTGCAGTTGGCTTGATAGCGTTAGTTAGATGAGTTCTTTGCTTGATCAGAGAGAATATTCTTTCAACACCGAAAGAAACACCGACACAAGGAATAGATGATGACTTCTTACCGGAAGCTTCAGCAAACATATTGACTAGATTGTCGTAACGACCACCGGCAGCGATGGAACCGACACCGACATATTCAGAAGCATCGTCGGTAGACTTAGACTTCTTTTTCAGTTCTGTTGCATTCTCTGGAGGAGCAGAAGCCTCTGTGACGGCCTCATAAATAAGACCTGTGTAGTAGTCCAAACCTCTGGCCAAGGAAAGATCGAATGAGATGAACTTGCTGATACCAAAGGCATCTGCGTATTCCATCAGGGTAGCAATCTCATCTAGACCTTGCTTAGCCAGCTCATTACCAGTGATTGCACTATCTTGAGAGAGAATTGTGTGGATTTCCTTTAGAGTACCGTTTAATTTGACGTATTCACCAATCTTATCAGCTGTCTCTTCACTTTGACCTTTCTCGACAGTGATTTCTTTTCTAACCACTTCCCATGGGGATTTATCTAGTTTGTCAACGGCGGATGAGATCTTTCTGACATCCTCGTCTTTGACACCTGAGATTTGGAAAATACCATCCAAGATCTTTCTGTGGTTTAATTTGACCTTGAAGTCATTTATACCCAGACCGGTTAAACCTTCAACTAGGATGGATAAGATTTCGGCATCTGGGACCATTGATTCGTAACTACCAGCGATATCAAAATCACATTGGTAGAACTCTCTCATACGACCCTTGGTCATGGCTGGCTGATCTCTACGGTAAACCTTTGCGATGTGGTATCTCTTGATGTTTTGTATGTTGTTCATGGCAACAAATCTTGCGAACGGCACGGTCAAATCGTACCTCAAGGAGCACAATTCACCACCTTGGTCTTTCAAGTCGTAGATCAACTTGGAGTCCTCACCGTACTTACCTGCAAGGATTTCGCGCAGCTCAAACACAGGTGTGTCAATGGTAACACCACCGTGCTTCTTGAACAATTGAGACAAGCTGCTGAAAATAGCCTCTCTGATAACCATGTCGGTGTCAGCCCAGTCCTTAGTACCCTTTGGAGTCTTCAAAGAGACTTGTAACTTGGACTTCTTCTCCTTCTTAGCATTCTGCTGAGGATGTGCTGGTGCTTGTTCTGCAGACATTGTGTATAATCGCGTAAATCTCTTGTAGCTATGCCTAAGACCGGCTATCCTACTGAGCATATAAAAGAGCCAACTGAAATATTAAGCAATAAAAACAGCACACTATACCAGTATCAATTGAGATGCAAGTGTGTATATTCAATGCAGTAAATAGCTTTCTAACAGGAAAAAAAAAAGCTCTAGATGATCCAGAATTTCCGGAATTATTTTTCTGTTGTCACGCAAGTATAACGTGAAACTGTGACAATTGAAGAACTATAAGCCAGATGGGAGGAATTGGCAAACCCATCCTAAGAACCTTCTGCCAACTACTATTATTCCAGTTCCCATTGATAGAACTCATCGCAAGAGGATTTCGATGAAATTTTTCAGCAGAAAAAATTTGCAGTCATGTGATGTTTCGTCTAACACACGGTATCATAGTTGTTTATCTCTTTCGACAAAGAAAGGTTTTGGAAAAGTCTTGTGAAGCACTTCGATGGGATTGCGAAAGTGTCAAGTAGTAATGAGGGCCTATTTTTTGGAGGGGACGCATTGGGTATTGACAGCTGGGCGGTTATTTATTTGATCTTGTGGGAAGTGAAGTGTTCTGGAGATAGCAGCTGTGAGATGACCGTTGATAAGAAGTGTGTCGTTATTAGTACTGGGTCGCACCGCACCGTGGCCGGGTTTAACAATGTTGATCTTCCTCAGTGCACGATTCCATCTAGTTATGTGAGGGTGTTGCGTGATGACGATGTTAGCATGGATGCTGGTGAAGAGGACGAATCGAGGTATGAGTATGTTTTCGGGTTGTTTGATATGATGGATGAGGCCGCGTTTGATGTGAACGGTAAAGGTGGACGCGAAGTGTTCACGATTGTGGATGACCACGGTATTCCGTACAATTGGAAGGCGCTGGAGAGACTGTACAGACATATATACGAGAAGGAGCTCAAGGTCGATCCTAGCGAGTTGCCCTTGGTTATAACGCTGCCATCGATGACTAACCGGGAGCTAGAGACTAAGATTGTCGAGAACTATATGGAACTCGCGTTTGAGAAATTGAAAGTGCCAGTATTGCAGATCGTTGTGGAGCCTCTGGGGATAATGCTGTCCACTGGTAAGAGTTCTTCCTTGGTGATTGATGTAGGTGCAACTGGTTGTACTGTAACTCCAATTATTGACGGTACCATCCTTAGAAATAGCATAGTCAAGTCTCGCTTTGCCGGAGACTTCCTGGATTTCCAAACACATAAGAAACTTGAAGAGTTAAAGAAGAGAGTAGCAAAGGATGACATGGAAACAGATGGTATGGAAGAAACCCCACAGAGCTCTTTACAAGTCTGGTTAAATGCCAATACATCTATCCACGAATTCAAGACCTCCATGGTGTCAGTATTTGACAAAGATCTTAAGGAAGTGGAGAAGTATTACGAGGAGCAGATGAGGTTATACAGACAGCAACAAGAAAGAATGGCAGAGCAACAGAACTCTCAGACCCAGCAAATGAATCAATACACAATTCCAATGAACAACCCTAATATTAATAACCCACTCGTACAAAAGCAAAACTACCTACTACGTGTCAAGGATGACAAGACTGGAGCCATGATCAATCGTACTGTACAAGTAGAAAACAAAGAACTTTATGAGATTGCAGAGTATTTGTTCCAGCCTAAGTTGGCATCAGAGGATTTCTCTAGCAAGGATGGTTTAGGTGAGTTAATCGGTAAGGCGATAAAGAAGAGTGGTGCCAGTGTCAATTCCAACACTGCTGGTACACAGGTCAGTGGCAGTGGCAACTCCAGCGGTGGGAACAGTGGTCCACAAACTAACGGGCCCTTGATTCCATTGAACGGATACAGTTCGATAGGGTTTGGTACATCTGCCACAGGCGCTGGGAGTGATGGATCTGCTACCAATAACATCACACCCGAGCACGTTTACTCGCTGTTGCTAACCAATGTCATCATCACTGGTGGCACATCATTAATCGATGGTATGGAACAGAGAATAATAAGAGAGTTGTCTATACGATTCCCACAGTATAAGCTAAGCACATTTACGAACCCTGATCAGTTACAAAGATCGTTACAAGCATGGAATGGTGCTGTCTCCTTGAGCAACTTACCGAAATGGGGGTTGACACAGTGGTTCACTAAGGAGGACTTCAACAACCACAAACTAAAGAAAGATAACAACAATGTGTCCCAGTAGAAAGTACATACTACAGAGTGCAGAGATATATAGATTAGGGCAATTGTAACAGTAAACGTAAATTTTTTAATTTTATTTTGGCTTCTAGAACTGTATACGTACAATCATGTGACAGTCAACTAGATCTTCAGTTATAACGGTACAATAATACGAGAATCATGTGATATCAAGTATAATACGGGGTAAATCAGCTACATGGAGCAAGAGCAAACGTTACCGCTTTTGCAGATTTTTCTGTGCCTTGTATGTTAAAGACTGCTGTGCAAAGCGCGGTTTTTCGATATCGAGTATACAGTATATAGTTGCGGAGAAAGAAGTGTATCAACTTGAGTTCCGGGCCAGCCCGGAACACAGTAAATGGCTCGATCCCTATATGATTATGACTGCATATTATGGCCGCAGGAGGATTATGTAGGACCAGTACCTCTAACCCCCCCTTCTCCCCTTTGGTGCGAGACAGTTGAATAGAGTTGGTGACTTGTTCTTACACATTTCAATACTATTTTTGGCGTTTCTATGATGTTCACATGGGCTAACTAGCTCTCATTTCCTAATTAGGAATACTCATTAGATGCGAATTGCGAAATTGCGAACTGCGAGAGTACTTTGCATAGCTCAGGGTGATGTGTTCGGTGGGATCTTCACAATTCTCGTACATCACTTTTTTCGGATGAATGGGGGGGGAATAAGAAAAGGGAGAGCCTAGATCCATTGTAAGAGGTTCTCGATCGTATTGACTTGTCCTGGGGAAGCTCTGTGCGGCTAATTGTTAGCGGGACCAATGGACAGATCATTAATCTCCCTTATCTCTATTGTTTACCAACAGTCGGGGATTGAATACCACCCCGTCCTTGCTCTCGGGGGAGTGTGATGATGGAAAAGGGAGTACAAGTGAGTCTTTTCGTGAGAAAGTTCTATGCCTGTCCAGTCATTCGTCTGGAGAAGAGAGTTCCAATCAATCTTCGAAATCTAAAATCCCGCTTCTACAAGTGACTGTTAACAGAAGGTGGCTGCTCCTCCCAGCTACGATGCTTTCACTCCGTCGGTTCTAACTTCCCTGAACGGCAACCCAAGTTCCCTCTCTGCTCCTATGCAATTCCCTACCGCTCTGTACTTTTCTCCCAGTGTTTACTTTTGTCCTCTTTGTCCTGATAAGAAATGTACCCCTTGGACAAAAGCAAGTTCTTTACTCATACTTGCACGGACACTTGTTAGCCCAATGAGGACGAGACATATTATCACGTTGCTTTTTTTCTCTTGTTTACATCGGAAAGATAACGATCTTTCCACCCCCACGCAGAAATACATCTGAAATACATGTGCCGTGAGAAGCATGCGCACAAAAAAAAAGTAAAGTGGGCTCCCATCCCGGTCTCCACTGTCCAACAGCGCAGAGACCATTTCAGTATGCCCCGAATCCCTTATTTAGAAACCCAATGAAGAGTAGGATCATCGAGTTCCCCCCCCCCCAGAAGAAAAAAAAGCAATCTACTCCATCATCACAAAATAGAGCGGATACTGAACAACGACACGTCCAACAAAGTACCGCACCACCGCAGCACTACTGATAAGAAAAGAAACAACAACAAACAAAGAAGATAAGAGAAGTAGGGAATTACTCAGACCCAGCCATCGACCACTCACAGCGTGGAATCCCTCCCCCAAAGAATATGGCTGATGGCTAATAGCTACTGGCTGATGGCTACTGGCTGATGGGTGATAGTGGCCAACAAGACTTGGGCAAGAGGCGTAATCCCTCTCTACACACAGATTGAAGGGAAGAGAATGCCCATAGAAATGGTACCAGGCGGGAGAGAGAGAGAGAGAAGACCAAAAAAAAAAGTAAAGTGATGAGAAAGAGAGTCATTGACTCGTAACTCTTCCCTGGGTTTTTGTGCTAATACTATTGCATTAATACAATATTACAAGATTGTATTGCAAAAATGAAGGAACATGTCTATACAATATTATTACTATTTCTTGAACTTGATCAATAAGAAAAATAATATATAAATGGATGGGTTTTTATTCTTTGTAGGTTGTAATTCTTTCTTTTCATTCATAAGAAACTCCTCAAGGATAACAACTCCCTCAAATAACAACTCCCTCAAATAACAACTCCATTGAAGTAAACTTTACTTCTATCACAAAAAAAGAACCAAAAACACTAATACACACATACACATACACATACACAATGCATGAACACAGTGTTGAAAAGACTCAAATCTTACAAAAATACCTTGAGTTGCCCCAAAACGGTAAGGTCATCGCCGAGTACGTCTGGGTTGACGGTACTGGTAACCTACGTTCCAAGGCTAGAACTTTGAACAAAGTCATAACGTCTATTGAGCAACTGCCGGAGTGGAACTTTGACGGTTCTTCTACTAACCAAGCCCCAGGCTACGACTCAGACATCTACTTGAAGCCAGTGGCGTTCTACCCTGATCCATTCAGAAGAGGTGACAACATCACTGTCTTGGCTGAATGTTTCAACAGTGACGGTACTCCAAACAAGTTCAACCACAGACATGAGGCTAACAAGTTGTTCCAAGCACACAAGGACGAAGAGATCTGGTTCGGTATCGAGCAAGAATACACTTTGTTCGACATGTACGACAACGTCTACGCTTGGCCAAAGGGTGGTTACCCAGCCCCACAAGGTCCATACTACTGTGGTGTTGGTGCCGGTAAGGTCTACGCCAGAGATGTGATCGAAGCCCACTACAGAGCCTGTCTATACGCTGGTATCAACATCTCAGGTATCAACGCCGAAGTGATGCCTTCCCAATGGGAATTCCAAGTTGGTCCATGTGAGGGTATCTCCATGGGTGACCAATTGTGGATGGCCAGATACTTCTTGCACAGAGTGGCAGAAGAATTCGGTGTCAAAATTTCCTTCCATCCAAAGCCTTTGAAGGGTGACTGGAATGGTGCTGGTTGCCATACTAACGTCTCTACAAAGGACATGAGAGTGCCAGGTGGTATGAAGTACATCGAACAAGCCATCGAAAAACTTTCAAAGAGACACAACGAACACATCAAGCTATATGGTGCCGACAACGAACAAAGACTAACGGGTAGACACGAAACCGCCTCCATGACATCCTTCTCCAGTGGTGTCGCTAACAGAGGTGCTTCCATCAGAATACCTAGACCAGTCGCCAAGGAAGGATTCGGTTACTTCGAAGACCGTAGACCAGCCTCCAACATAGATCCATACTTGGTCACCGGTATCATGTGTGAGACTGTTTGTGGTGCCATCGAAAACGCCAACATGTCCAAGGAATACGAAAGAGAAACTAACGAACAATAAAGTTAGAAAGGAAAAAATGAATATTAACAACCTTATATTTATCTCAAATGAAATCGTCAAGGGATTTCAAGCTATTTTTTTCATTCTAATGTTATGATTTTTAATTTAAACCAGCTAATTTTTATATTACACTTTTTTTTTCTGTTATATGTTTTTATTTTTTTTATGAATAATTAGGATACACTTTCATTAAATTGACTACTCTGTGCTCTTACAACAGCACTTCTAAATTACTTTTTTTAACTAGGCTAAAAAGCTTAGACAAATTATGATTTGCATTGGCAGGAAATAAAATTTTATTACAAACTTGTCACATATACATTCTTTTTTACTATTACTGCATCTAAATAATTCATTATTTAACTCTAAAAATTGTTTTAACGTTGCTTCCTCATTTTCGGAGTTTCCTTTGTCCTTTGTCAAAGCACTTTGGCATTATCTCCTCGGAAAAACTTTTGGCGACAATGCACGTATAAAACATAAAAATCGCAGGGCACAATATGAAATGCATGTCAAACGCTCAACACATATACAATTTGTCTGAATAGACTACATAAACTATCAATATGGCATATGTTTATTATTTTAATTGAGAAGAAAGCGATATTATATATTGGACACTTAATTTTTAAAAATACGTTTACAGTTTGAACTCGTAGGAACCCGTCCATTAATTACAAAATCAATTAGGAAAATCTATTATAGATATATACAGGTCAAAGTATTGAGAATACAATTAGATACTGAACACAACTTGGATGCCCATAATATGGGTTGTTAACCGTTAACATAATCATGTGACTAATCATATGTGACGTATAGGTTATCCCGTAACTCCCCCGAATAGAATTCAAAGTGAACAAAAAACTGTACTTTATAATGAATATAATAGGTAAATAGAGTATTTCTGCTGCTATTTTTAATTGAATGAGAGAGCATCACTAACTGGACACACGTACTCATATTTGCTTGTGTACGCATCATTGTTTATACCTTTGACTGTTTTCATTAAACATTTGACTTGGTCCGTAAAGCAACCTGAAAACTTGGCAAAGGGATACAAAGCAACTCTAACATATCATAGAGCAAGCTGAGCGAAAACCCAAGAAAAGCTTCCTTACGCTATTGTTACAAATTAGAATATAAGAACAGATAAACTATGATTGGAGATACAAGACTTCTGCTGGATAGTATCCATTTCAATGAAATGCGGTCAGTGATAAGGTCTCGTTCGGTGGCTTGGGAAGCGTTGTCGAGATCAGAAGAGATAAGCGATGAAGAAGCAACCTATGCGAAGCTAGTCGAGAACGTATTGGTTAAGAAGAGTGTTGATAGCAAGGAATTGAATGTGAATGAGAATTTGATACGCTCCTTAGTTCAATTAGTAGGGAACACTCACAACAAGGATTGCAGAAAGTCATCTCTTAACTTGGTTGCCGAATTACTTTCATCTGAAACACATTATAAACAAACTGTGGAAGTTTTCCAAGAGGACAAGCAGCTCATGAGAGATTTATTCCAAAATTCTTTTCAAAGTGAACAGGAGATCAACGACAGCCAATTCACACTGATTGCCGCTTTTAACATGGTCTCACTATTGACTCAGGAGAGCTTGCAGGACAGTAAACTAGTTGAGGAGTTATTGACCGTATCCGATGGTCTGTTACTGAAGATCCTGGCCAACTTACAGGAACTGGACACAAGTTATGTCTGTATTCGTCTGCTGCAAGAGCTTGCTGTCCACAAGGGCTATAAGCTTATAATCTGGAAGTATGAGAGCCAGATCTTGCCAACGCTGTTCACAATTTTGAGAAGAGCTATTGACACCAAACACAAGAACACACCATTAGGGTTCTCAAGTTCCACATCTACGTCGAGCAATTCGTCACAATCGTTCCACAGATCAGCAAGCAGTGCACTAGTACCAAACGCCAACAACTTGGTGATCCAAATACAGTACTATTCATTGCTGCTGATATGGGTGTTGATGTTTGAGCGTAAGGTTCAGAAGGAGTATGTGACCAAGTACCTCACTGAGTACTTGAACCTTTTGAAGATCATGAAGGTCACCATCAAGGAGAAGATATCTCGTGTAAGTATATCCATCCTTTTGCAATGCCTAGTTGACGAGAACGGTGAAGTCAAGGACAAGAAACTGATCAAGCAATTGTTGTTGTTAGGCAACGCGTTACCTGTCGTCGAGTCCCTCACAGAAAGAAAGTACACAGACCAGGAGTTGAAGGACGACCTTGTTCTGTTGAAGGATATCCTGGAGCAAGAGTACAAGGAATTGACGTCGTTCGATGAGTATATAGCCGAGGTGGACTCCAAGCTACTGTGCTGGTCCCCTCCACATATAGATAATGGGTTCTGGGTTGACAACATAGACAAGTTCAAGTTGAACAACTGGGAGTTGTTCAAGAAGCTGATAAACATCCTGGAGGACATCAAGCGTGACACGAACGTAGACATCAACGAGAGCAAGACCAAGACCATAATCGAAGTCGCACTGAGCGATATTGCCCATGTTGTCGAGTTGTTACCGGAGAGCATCGATGTCTTAGGTAAAACTGGTGGTAAGCTTTTAATCATGGAGCTGTTGAACCACAGTGACTCCCGTGTCAAGTACGAAGCATTGAAGGCAACTCAGGCCATCATCGGATACAGATTTAGATAGTTCCATAAATGAAAACCAAGTAGAAATCAATATTATTAATCCTTGTAGAATAGTAATGCTCTTTCATGTATAGAAATGCTCTTTTTTCATATGTAGTGTAAGAGTTATTGGGGGGGGGGCTGGTGATACCAGACTTTAATCGTCACCGCAAAGGATTCGGGAAACAAAGTGCGACATCGGTCAGCTCCATGATGGATGATTCACGGCTGTGTTCTGAATGCCCCGGAAGGCGGTAGTGCATTTCCCTTTTCCGTGGCTGTACGGTGCTGCTCTGGAAGAAAATTTGTAATAGACGGATAAACCCGGGATATGGCGGGGGTAGAGAAGGGCGTTCAACGTGTTCGCTTCTCTCCATTTTATCAGAGGATGTGTGCCCGTGCCCGTGCCCGTGCCCTTGCCCGTGCCCGTGCAAGAGAAATGACCCTATCACAGGAGATAAGACCAGAGTGTGAAATGACCTTCGAATTGCTGGGACCCCTAAAAATGTAAACTCAATTCAATTCCAGTGAAGGTAGAAACTGCCGTACAATGATGAAATAAAATTACGTATGTGTAGTGTAGTCACGCATTTCCCGTTTTTTACCATCCATTTGCACTCTTTACGAGATTCTCACACACCATCAAAAAAGAGATAAATTGCAAAAAAATAAAATACTGTTCATGGGTACGGCCGTTTGTTAGGATAGGATGGGAGTATTAAAGGGATCGTCGGAATTATTATTCCCCAAGAGAAGGAGCGTGAGGGAAAGGAAGGGCAGAGAAAGGCAGGGAAGGGCAAGGAAAAACCCGATCTTCTGCAGCGTCAACCCTCTTTAATCTTTGAAGTGACTGGCCTCCCCCCAGTACCCCCAGTACCCTCAGTACCCTCAGAGCAGCACAAGCACAAGAAACAGACTTCTGCCCATCCGGAAGATGGAATAACTGCCAACCACCGCACCACCGCACCGCACCGAGCCGAAGAGCTGCGGGGGGACCGATACTGGGATGCTGGGAATTAGCTCGGTTTCCCCCATTGTTGCAAGAGAGAGGAAGAGGTTGGATGAAAAAAAAATATATTCGGATGATGTGCTTAGAGAAGGCTGTAGGTGCGAAAGCTTCTAGAAGAGTGTAAAGAGTCATGAATGGATTTTAAAATGCGACTTGTCACACAGCTCAAGATGATGTAATGAGCAATGACGATGACTCTTGGCTGAGCAGCATATATTCAAATCATATATAAACTAGTCAAATATATCTTCAAATTGAGATATATCTTTCTAACTTTCTATCACAAATCAGAACAACAAACAAAAAACACTCAAAACACAACAAACAACAAACAAATAACAATGCCTTTCCTACAACTAGCTTCCGAAGTCGAACAACCATTTGTCATCCCATCTCTATCCCCAGTCACCTCCGAGTACTCTTCCAGAGCTAACTCCCAAGTGGTCGACGAAGAGATGATCAAGAGAGACTTGCAACTGCTGCAAACTAGATTGAACAAACTAGATGAAAGCGCAGTCGTCTCTGACGAGGAGGAGGAACAAGAGGTCGACGGTTACAGAACCTCATACAATGAATTGGGCCAGAGAAGAACCTCTCTATGCCTGTTATAAATTCCATAACTGAAAAGAAAAAGACAATCATAAAACATAAAATACAAAACAAAACACATTTTCTGCATTTGTAACATTATTGATGTTTCAACCCAATTCCCCCCCTGCATTTTACTAAATATCATATTCTATAACTTTCAAGAAAACAATTTTATCAATTATTTAAACTTCAAAAAAGCCTTTTTTTTTAACTAATCAACAAAAAAGGTCTTATAAATACTTTATTCAATTCAATACAAGCATATTTTATTCAATCTCTAAATTTCAAGTAATACTTTTTATAGTTCTATATTTTCATGATCCTAGCCGTGCTGTCTGCCTTCTTTCTCAACGGTAACTTTGTTATTCTTTACCGAAGTGTCCCCACAGCCACAATCGTAATCCTCTAGGATTGTACTACAGTCGTATTCCGGTTTCTTCAAATACTCATTGACTATGTTATGTACGTGACATCCCCACAGCGCCGCTGCAGTACGACTTGAGGTCTGCGGTGGATACTTGTCCATCAACTTAACGAAATGGTACGCACATTCACCACAGGGATATAGTTCAGCATACAACTCTAAAAACGTCTTTAACTTCTGTCTCTCTTCTTTAGTTGGCTTATCAGGGAACCGCGCCAGTAACGTGTGGAAATACTTCCAGGAAGCTCTCCCGAGCTCTACCTTGGCTTGTTTGTCCTCCATTAGGGGCATAATTGTCGCATCATCAATGGCTTTCATCTTATCCTCTTGACTCACCCCACTACCGCTCTTCTCAACATTGCTAACTGGCTCAACAGTGTCCCGTAGACGACCTGCCATTGGTGCCGATACACTCATCGAAGAGTCAGTGTTGAAAAAATACCATACCAGCCCAACTAATGTCAGCGCAGCAATGGCACGAACTATATGGCTGCCGTGAAATCGCCCTATCCTTTTAGCCATCGCTAATATCTATTCGTTTCTACCGTCCCTATACTCTCTTGATCCGAAAACTTGCAAAGAAAGCTCGAGAACCAAACCTAAATTGCTTTGTAGTATAATACAAATACCAATGCCCTTCTATTTCTAGCAAAAAAAAGACTAATAGGAGAGTAAGTAATGTTGTTCCGACTACTTTGCTTCTAACACTCCCTCTAATAAAGCATAGAACCTTCTCTTCGAATTTTTTCTCTTGACTTTTAGCACCTTATTTTGCTGGGAGAGAGGCGAGAATGATAGCGACACACCTGAAAGGAGCCCAACAATTAAAGAGTCCAATTAATACTCAGATATCGCATAAACCGAGATAGATTTTTGAGAACACAATCAAGTTAAGTTTAGTGTTGCTCCAAGCTTTTCATAAGACGCCTTCGCCAGTACTCATCTAAAAAAGATTCGATCTCCATAAGACATCTGAGAAACTGCAATTGTTGACAACGTACTACAACTCGGCATAACATTATTGAACGCTGTCCCATACAAATAGATGTCTGCTAGTGATCCAAGCTTACCAAATGGTGCAAAGAAGCCCAATAGACCAGGAGCTGAAAGAGGTCCTGGCATAAATGCCATACAAATAAACGCTGCAAGGGAAATGCATGCAATGTCGATTCGGGGCAGAAACCCTCGCAACGCTAACACTACCAGTGGGTCATCTATACTCACGAGAACTACAATCCCAGTTGAAGCTTCGCATACCAGTACGTTTGCAACACCATCGGCACCAGACACTACGATTAATAAATCGCCGAAGAAGAAAAACGATATACCACACCATGTGTGTAACAACAATCCAAATAACCCCAATTGCCCACATTGTGGGACTGTCATAATTCCATCTCCAAGAGCAACACTGCCGTTAAAGGATAGTCCATCCATTACCGTTGCTGACACTTGGAAAGTGACCACGCAGAAAAGACCAATTTTAAATTCACAGGAGCTAGATGATTGGGAAGCCAATAAGTTGCAGAAATTGCCTTTGCCAGAGATGATATTTGGAAATAATTTTGTGCGGATAGATAACGTCAAGAACGGATGGTATATAGAATTCAATGCGTTAGATGCCTTGAGACAAGTTAACCTAGAAGATACCGGGTTGCGTGTGGCTCATTCTAAAGTATGGATGCAATCTAAACAGAAACAACAACAACAACAACAACAACAACAACAACAGGAAAAGACCTCAAGCAGTGAATCCAGCTCCGCTAACCCATTAGAGATTGCACACCCATATGACTGGACATATACAACATTATACAAAGGTACGACTCCTACAGACGCAAAATTACCCAAATTTGAAGAAGACATCGGTGCAGAATTGCCTATTGATAAACTATCAAGACCTGATAAAATCCTGTTTTTTGATGATATGATATTATTTGAGGATGAATTAGCAGATAATGGTATTTCTGTTCTCAATGTAAAGATAAGGGTAATGCACGAGAGATTGCTGCTCCTGAGCCGCTTCTTTCTCAGAGTAGATGATGTACTTGTACGGGTAATTGACACGAGAGTCTATGTAGATTTCACAGACAATATTGTTATTCGGGAATTCAAGAAACACGAGTGCCATTACAACGAATTACTCGCCAAACATCAAAGAAGTAACAAGAAAACCTTACATGATCCAAAAGCTGCCCTCAGAGATAGCAATTGGGTAGTAGAACATACGCCTCTTATCGAACGCAAAGCCGAAATTATACACTTCTAGAGCTGCCATCCATGTCAAACACATACAAGACAGAAACAACCCCATTATAGTCAATGTTTATGTTCACCATTAAATATCTACAGCACTAAAACCTTGAAATTAATAGCACAATGTTTTTTAAATGAGCAAAACTAGAAAAAAATAGTTATCTAAAGAAAAATTACACTTAAAATATACAACATTACTAGACTATCTAGTCCTCATATTTTGCAAATACTTCCACACAGGAATATAAATATAATATGAGAGTTTAAGGGCTACTATACATTCATACACTTATCACAGTGTATGTCGTATCGACGTACGCAGTGATATATAATAGGACTCTAAAGAGACACAAAAATGTAAACAAGAAATCGAAATATCGAGATCAGATCTTAAGAGCAATAAATTATTGGATCCGCCATAAAAAAGAGTTACTCAATAGCGGCTAATTTGGAACTGCTTACAAGAGGTACCATTAACTGATAATTGTTAATTAATAGCCTTTAGCGAAGGACTTCACATTCTTGATCATCCAAGCTTTACTAGGACAATTAGAGCGGAAGAGCAACTTTGGGATATATTTTAAAGGACTATTTGATTTTCTGGTCGAGGATTGTGCTACCTATATTATTAATTAGCCAAAGCACTACAAGAGCACCAAAAGTAAGCATTGTATTTGTTTTTCCTCAGTAAAGTTTACGAAAAAGTATTCTCAGATATTTACTGCATCAATAAATTGAGTTCCAATTGTATTTTTAGAGGAAATATTCCTTGGTTCATTTGAGGCACAACTAGTGTTATTTATATCCTAGGAGGTTATAAGAAATTGCCAATTGTGTTAATTTAGAGGATAACCTCAGCCCAAGGTGACAATATGTCTAATCTATATTCAGCTGGTACACCACATATACAGGAGTTACAAAATATATTAGATTCCCAACAGGAGGAGTGGGCTGCTATTAAGGAGAACTATACAACTCAAAATTCATTAATTGCTAAAGAAAACTGTACACTCAAAATGAAACTTAGCGAACTAGAAAACAAGGTCAGCCAACTCATTAGAGAAAACGTGCAACTTAGATCTCAGGTCAGTCTTAATAAACTGGAATTTCAAAACAAGCTAGCTTCCCAAATAAATGTCCTAGAAAATGGTGTCATACAAAGACTGGAAGAGGTTCTATACATGTTCGATAGCATACGAAAAAAAGAATCATTACCCAGCCGACCAACAAGTACAAATGAAACAGTAGATAGAATTAAAAAACGGAGGCAATCAAATGAGGAAGCCAGGAATAGAAGAAGAAGTAGGTCAGTATCTACAGGATCAGCCCATTCGACTTCATCAATGAAGAGACGGTCATCTACCTTTGGGGAGGATTTGATTGACGCCTCGATCAAGAGAGCACTAGATAATGCTCAATCAAACTCTTTACAGACATCTGATACTTTGAGATTAAGTGAGCTACCAGGTTTAAACGAAATTGATACGAATAATGTTAATAATGATAATCTACTATCACCAATACCGCATAAGAAGAGAAAAAGCAACAGAAGAAAATCTATCTATGTTCCAGAACTACCGAAACCTAACAACGAGCCACTTATGGAAAATACTATTGAACAACAGGAAAATATTTGTTCAGAATCCTTAATACAAGAAGGCGAACAATCTGAAAAATTAGGAGAAAATTTGGATGCTGATCAGAGCCATGTAGAGGATCAGTCCTTTAGTTTCACAAATTCAGTATTGGAGTATTCGATTCCGGAAGAAAATACTTTACCTAAACAAGATATATTGGATGAAACTGAGAAAAGAGACACTGCTGTAAATCAAAAGAAAAAGCTAGAAATTTTCCATGACCCACCTGTAGAGGAGTTATCTTCAAGCAAAAATGAAAAGCCGCCAGAGAATTCTATTACGAACGATCCTGCCTTTATTACAGTAACTGGAAACAATAAGGTGAAACATTCCATGAAATCAAGAAAACCTAAGAAAAATAAAGGATCTGTAGATGAGAGTATGCCTTGCACCCAGTCAACTGAATCTGTAGACTTTGACAGACCTAGAAGAACAAGAGGTAAAACTGTGGACTATAGGCTGCCTTCTCTAAGGGCAAAAATGAGGAGACCAACTGAAAAACTAGTTGATGCTACTACAACTGTAAATATCCAAGATTTACAAGTAAAATACAAAAAGTCCAAGAAGGTACTTGAGAAAGAACTCAAGACAGATATGAAAGCAATGAAATCTCCTAAAAAAAATGAAAAAACATTTGAGTCTGGGACTATTTTCAAAAAGATTTCCAGAGACAATGAAAGTAGGCCCAGTAGTACCCATAGCACCAGTAGTGTCGATGCGGAATGCTCACACAACAACAGTCATAGCGAAAATATAAACTCTTCAATTAATGATACAACTCATTCTTCATTCAACAACAGCACTAAATCTGTACTTTCAGATATTACAAACATATCTAAAAATAAGCAACAACAGAAAACAAAGAAGCTGTTAAAGACAGCAATTATCAATGATATATATGATGATAAAACTAAGAATGCGCAGAAAACTGTGAGTTTCAGAGTCAATGAGGATGATCTGTCAGTTTTTGACTTAATACAGCATAATGATACCAATAAGTCAAGTCCCAAAACTTATAGGTCAAGATCCAGAAAGAATAAAGCTTAATTAATTTCTTGCCGTAGCATGACTATTTATCGTCATACTGTATTACCTTAGATAGAACTAATTCCATATTCTTTTTCTTTTCTTTTTTCCTTGAATCAGATATAATGATGCCATTATTTCAATAAGATAACTCTATATATTTAAAAACTGCTGAAAGTAAGAAACAGATGTAACGCTGATTAAACACTCATATTCATTTGAATTCTTGGATGTGGATCGTATTCCTCTAACACAAAATCCTCAAATTTAAAGTCATCAATGTCAGATACCTTCCTATTTATCCTCAGTTTTGGGAAGTCTCTTGGAGTTCTTGATATTTGTTCCTTCAATGCATCAACGTGGTCCTTATATACATGGGCATCACCTAATGTGTGAATAAATTCACCTGGTTCCATATCACAAACATGTGCAATCATTTTTGTTAATAGTGCATAAGATGCAATATTGAAAGGAACACCAAGGCCCATATCACAAGATCTCTGGTATAACAGGCAAGAAAGTTGTGGCTTGCCATCCTTTGGAAAGTTAACGTAAAATTGGGAAAAAACATGACATGGAGGCAATGCCATTTTAGGAAAATCAGGTGGGTTCCACGCACTCATGATTATTCTTCTGTCGTATGGATTTGTCTTCAACTTGTGGATAACTTCTTTCAGTTGATCAACACCTTGACCTGTGTAGTCATCTTCACAGGTCTTGTATTCAGCACCAAAATGTCTCCATTGGAAACCATAGACTGGACCTAGATCACCCTCTCTTCTGTCAACAAAACCCATCTTATCCAAGTATTCACGGGACCCATTTCCTTCCCATATTTTAACACCTTGATCGGATAGTTTCTTAGCGTCAGTACAGCCTGCAATAAACCACAACAGTTCTAAGATGATACCTTTCGTAAAAACTTTCTTGGTAGTTAATAGAGGAAAAGTGTCATCTTTCAAACTAAACCTAAGCTGTGGAGGTGCGAAAAGACTATATGTACCTGTACCTGTTCTGTCTGGTCTAAATTCACCCTCTTTTATAATTCTCTCACACAAATCTAAGTATTGTTTCTCTTCTAAGTTTGTAACTGTCATCCCTGATTGGTGTTTTCGATATCTGCCTTAACTGGGGTCTATTATTTCACTTAATCTGCAAAACAAAGCTGTCAGATTCTTTTGGTTCTGTCCTTCCAGTGCCTTCTTGAAGGTTAACTTATATACAAACAGTATACTGGATGCTGTCTGCTAATACCATATACAACAATCGATAGAAATGAATCTGTATTATTCACTGTGGCATATGTAATTTGACTTCTCTACTGAATAGGCAACCTAATTTGAGGACCTTTATTTCATTCTACGCCACTTTCTAAAGTCATTACGCGTTATTTACACTTTTTTTTCTTAGAGGCATCTTCGTCCATATAACGCGTACCAATTCCTAGTTGTGAAGAGAAGAAGATATCTAACTTTGTCACGTGATTCAATTTAGTTTTCCCACAGCAAAGTCACTTGATGTTTAGCAACGTTTTGGTCCCTACAAACTTGTTAACATTATCTGTATATTTTAGTTGTCATATACATCCTTTCACTTATTCTTCGTTGCTGATTTATATCAGGCACCGATAAATGATGGATAACACGCTTCTCCCGACTTCATTACTTACACGAACATCCCGGTGCAATTTTTGACTATGAAACGGGAGTGACATTGTGTTGCAAATTGAAGCTTTCAATTTGACATGAGCTAGTCTCATATTATAAATCAGGCCACAATGCTTATATCTTCCCAGCCAGGAGCAAGTGGCAATCTCAAATTTACCAATCTGGGTTCTGAGAAAGCAACATCGCGGAAATTAAACGATAACTGTTTTCAACTTTGTAATACTTTAGCACAACCTAGATATCTTATTTGAATAAGCTGAAGAAGTTTATTAGAACTTGTTTGGACAACCGTAAATAAATAAATCTTAGCGCTTAAGTTATTTTGAGCAATTTGGATAGTACATACACATATCGTAAAAGACGTTAATGTACCTGACTTCACGTAGTATATGATATTAGTTTTGGCAGAATAATAAATCCGGAGTAAAGTCTATAGAAGGGTAATAATTTGCATTCGGCTTATAATTGTGGAAGAGTATTCGTTCTGTGGGCGGCTAAAATTGTGTATACTGACATTAGTTTGATTTAGACAAAACAGCGAATTTTAGAAGTGAAGAAGGGGATTGAGCTTGAGTATAGTGGAAACTGAACTTTCAAGGAAGAGACTGTAAAACTTAAATTTAAAAACGCCAGCAACTGATTTTGGACAACAATTACAAGAATGTCTAACTTGACACCATTGTTTAGGCAATATGTTAGTATAATTGCTGATGAGTCTACTGGGCTTCAAGAAGCTCAGAGTGAGACTAAGTCCAGTTTGAATGAAATAGTTACAAGGGACTCATTTCTGAAGGAATGTCGAAGCCTCGCAAAATTTCTTTTCGAGTTGAATACAGTTTTAAAAAGTGTGTGTGAGGAATATATGAACGATTTCAGCATGACTGAAGCAGAGAAGGATAACTTTGATGCCGAGGCCAGACTGCAATTGCAGGAATATGTGAAGAAATTGAAGCATCTGGAGCAATACGAAGAAGGTAGACGGAAACTCATAGATGAACAGATCAGGAAGATTAGTGGCTCATTGAATTTTTTTAAATACAATAACAGAAATATTGATAAGAGAGACTTTATTAGTTATCAAAACTTCAATAACGACTTTAGGAGTGGTGTGCTACGATCCCTCAATTTGTGGTTGAAATACGTCTCCTCTGAATTTAGCAACATGCAACAGGAAAGACTAGCATCACAACGTAAATTTCAACAATCGTTATCGTTTTCTCAACCATCTCAAGAAGTAGATCTGAACAATCATTCTGAGGTCGACTTAACAGAATCCATCTCATTGACAGTATCACAAAGCCAACCAGTAGAGCATATCCAAGATGAAATTAAACAATATGAAGAAACCATTTCTCAACTTACCCAGGAACAATTACAAGTACTAGAGACAGAGCATGAAGAGCTTATTAACCAGAAAAACGAACAATTGAAAAAGGTTGGTTTAATTAATAAAACAATTATGGAAATAGTTGGTGTCCAAAGTGAATTAGCTGCTCACCTTCAAGTTCAATCCCAGAACATTAATTCAATGTTAGATAATCAAGATATCATTGAAACTAATATTACAAAAGGTAATAAAGAGTTAAAGAAAGCACAGCGTGCTGCCGGAAAGACAGCAAAATTGACGACCTATATAGCAGTCATTATTGGCATATTGATTTTGTTACTTGATTATATAAGTTAGCTTAAAGCAGCATAAATGGCGACTTGACTAATCTAACTATACAATAATGCTTCGTAAAATGCATCTTACGTAATTGTCACAAAATAATAATATCTATCTATTAAACTGTCATTCACGTAATCAAAAACTGCGATCATTCAGCAGCAATTCCCCAAATCCAATAGCCCTATTTTCAAAGAATAGCACAAAAGATTTGGCAGATTCATAACCAGGCTCAAATGCAAGCATGTTCTCACTACTTTTTAGACATGCTCGACAGAATATGTATTGAAAGTTATTCAATTTCTCATTATTTTCTGTTTGTTCTACATTTGAAATACAGATGTTGAGGAACCTTCCAACACCAAAAATTAATATGTTATTAAAATCCAGTTTCTTAGAACAATTTTTCAGAGACCACATCTTCATGTTAAACTCTGAAGTCTCAATTAACTTAGGTGAATTACAGGAAGTTAGAATATTGTTGATATTGCTACTTGTTATTGCCTCTGATGGTTCAAAAAGCAAATCAACTGATTGCCCAACAACTGCTACATTAACTGATTTTTTCTTTCTGAGTGACTCTTTAATGCTCTTAACTACTACCTCTAACCCAGTTCTATTTATCTTGAGTTTTTGACCTTTCAATATCAAACCTCTTTCAATATAATAAGGTACAGACAATTGCTGTTCATGCTTATTTCCTGTTTGTATAGCTATTAATTTTTCGCTGTCTAATAGCGTTTGTTCTTGGCTATTCACTAGGCTTGATTCCAAAACTTCTTTTTTGAATTGCAATTTATACGATAACAGAACATTCAACAATGATGAGAAACTGCCTTTTGTGAACATTCTTTTCCGATTATCGCCATCGTTAGTTAACGCTTCTCCTGTAATTGCACTAGTCCCAATAAAATCACATTTCAGAATGTCGATACCCACTTGCTGATATATTAGTTCTAATTCATGTTTCATAACGGTATATCTGTCCATATCCCAATCAATTAGATCCATTTTATTAATTATAGTCAGAATTCTCCTAACACCGACTCCATTGCAGTAAATCAACTTTTCAATTAACCCCTTTTTCATGTCAAAATTTGCTTCATAGTCACCCAATTCTGCACTGACGACAATTATTACAGAATTTCCCACATATCTTTTTGTTTCAATAGTAGAGCAAAGATCAAAACTGCCTGGTACCTCATTTATTATTATATCCGTGTCATTATATTTTATATGCAGAGGTTTGATATTGTTGGAATGTCCAAACTGCCTTTCCTCTGTCGTTTCATCAACAACCCAACAAAAAGGTGAAGTTGTCAGCAATCTGGTATCCAACTTATCAATCCTTCGAAAGTGCATACGTTCCATGTCTGTCTTGATAACTCTAATGTCCTCTCGTGTTGTTAGTCCTAGGTGAAATGATAATTGTCCTAAAATGGTAGATTTACCACTACCTGGTAGTCCGAACATCGGTACTTGAAATGAAGTAGCATTACGATCATTAATAAAATCTTCTACCGTAAGTTGCTGTTTCTGCACCTTAGTCTGATCAGTCATATTATCAGTGAATCGTTTACTTACTCTTTCTTTGATTTTTATGGGTTTTATGGATAATTGTGCAACATTTTCAGTCACCGCTTGGAATACTTGCTCTTGAGCGGCTAGAACAATATCATCCGGACTGGGTTTATGGAAGCCTTCAATACTCTTTTTTCTGGCAGACTTATTTCTGGCTGGATAAAATACAGTTAATAACATATCTCTCTTCTGTTTGTAAAGTTTGTGAACTTTGTTTCGTGAATTAACGAGAAATTTAGACTGGCCACTCAGTCTTCGTATCGTCTTGCTCGAGTCTATATTTATATTCAACCGCCCCTGAAGAGCTTTGAACTCTGCCATCTCAACTAAATATTGCTGTTTCAGTTGATCCCGCGATTGCTTATTTGATTGCCCGTTTGGTAAACTATCTATTTCAGGTGTCACATCAACAGATTCTTTTTGTTTAGCTTCCTCTACTTTCTTTCTGCTCCTAAGTTCTCTCAATTTTGATCCTAATGTAGAGCTGCTAGATGTTTTTATGGGTGTGCTTCTAACCTTACCACTGGTTTGATTCAACGCCGCTTGTGATCCATGATTCGCTATTTCAGTATTTGCCTCTGAGTTATTTGGACTTTCGGAAGCTGTTTTCTTTCTGTTCCGTAATTTTTCCAATAGACTTGCACTTTTGCTGGTTCCTTCATAATTCTTTGAAGATTCACTAGACTCACTACCAGCTTTCTTTAACCTTCGCTGTCGGGCCAATTCTTCCAATCTTGACATATCCTGGTTTCATAAAACTTCAAGACTAGCACTCAAAAATCTTTGTCCCGCTTCAACTTTCAAGTGGCCAATTTAAGGTTACTAGAGGTGCTATGACTTAATTATAATTAACTATCTTTATTCCTCTATCTTAACATCTTCTATTTGTTAACAATTTCGACGTTTGCTTCTATAGTTCAACCTTTTCAAACTTGGAAAAAGCTCAAGCTGGGCGACTGCTAATGATAAAATATGATGATCGTTCATGAATAGTACAATAAGAGTAACGGACAGTGTAAACCATAGGCTTATAATATACTGATAGGATTATTTATACTGATGTCTGAAGATTTCAATAGTGCGAAGTTCCTAAACAAACAACTGAAAGCTCGGGGACTGCAGAAACTACGATTCTATTGTCAAGTATGCAACAAACAATGTAGAGATCAGAATGGGTTTAAATCACATGTGAAATCGCCTTCACACCTAAAGAATATATCCACTGTGACTCAGGATGATATTTTAGAGTTCACAAAGTTGTTTGAAGAGAACTTCCTAAATACCTTGAAGACTAATCATGGCGAGAAGAAAATAGCTGTGAACAAACTATACAATGAAATTATCAAAGATAGAGACCATATCCATATGAATGCTACTAGCTTTAAGTCCTTAACTGGATTCATAAAATACCTGAGCAAAGAAGGTAAGATCAAAGTCTATGATGATAATATCGGCGATATGCCGGAGGACCAGGTAGATTTAACCCAGCTCAATATTAGCTTCATTGACAATTCTGACACAAATTTGAGGCGCAAAGAAAAATTACAAGAGATAGAAGCAGAAGAACTAACCGAATCCAAATTAGAGGAATATCTTAGAACTAAGAGACAACTTCGGGAACAGGAAGAAGAAGAATCGGATGTTCAGGATACCGACCTTGGATCAAATACTGATATACAACGTGATAATCTAACCAATCTCAAAATCCAACTTAAGAAAACGAAAATAAAGCAAAATAAAGTAAAGAAACCACTAAATAAAAACAAAAATAATGTTTTTGGTTGAGATAAAAGTTCAAGAAACTGATTAAAAAATCTATTATACCAAAACGAGCATCTACTGCTGACCTACTTAATGTTAATCTAGCAATTTAAAAGCTGATAAACTAAAGTAACCACAACTAGGAAAGTTGTACAAGGACAAGTGAATATAGCCAAATTGTCCTATATGACCTGCGAGATCGAAATCACCCATAACGATAAATATGTTTGGTTAAACAAATTTTTTTGCGATGAGCTCGATGAGCTTTAATAGTATTATTCATGTTGACATTGAACTAGTGCCATTAAACAAGCTATTCAAATATTGAGAAGCTTGATATAATACATTTCTCACAAGGTCACATCTGAGACAAAAGACAGTTGATATTAGTTATCAAAATTACAACATTGTGCATATTGCAGTAGAAAAATAAAGAAAGCCTTACTGAGCAAATACGATGACTGTAAGCACAAGATCTAAGGAGCATATTAAATTTGATGATAATGATGAAACCGCTCATACAGAGACTGAGACACAGGAAAGTGTGAAATCTCTACGGTCCAAGTCTGTTGATGTTAGTGATAGCGACAGCGACAGCGACGATGACGCCCCAGAAGAGGAAGGTCTAGGAAACGCCAAAGATGAAGTGGAGGATCAAATTAAGAAACAGGAACAAGCTGCGATCCTTGAGAAACAAAGGATAAGAGAAAAGAGAAAGAAAGAAAATGAACGTCTTAAAGAGCAACAACTTGAAAAAAAAATGAGAACCGAAGAAATGCAAAAACAAATAGCAGAGCTGGAGAAACTTCAATCACAAACGGTTGAAAGTGACGAAGAGGAACTCCAGGAATTACCAGAAGATCTGCTTGCTAAAATCAATAATGTTGATCCAACAGCAGGCCAAACGATACCGAAACATATTAACTTTAATGACATAGACACGCAGGATTTTGTCCCAGAAGTCAAAGAACAGATAAAGAAAAGAAAGAAAAATGCTTTGAAGCAGCTTCGCAAAACTACAATGAATAAAGGTGTTGTAAAGGTATCTGTCTTATCTTCAAATCTATCAAAATCGGCTCCAAAAAAAGAAGGAAATGTTACCAATCTAAGAAACAAATGGCTGAAAAGAAGGTCATTAAACAGAAAGTAATTACGATGAGTCTTATCACTAATCTAAAGTCGATAGATGTCCTTAAATAATCTACATTCCAGGCCAGTATATCACGTCTTTACATATGCATAAATAATAGCGCTAGTCCATAAGCCTAACTTTCAAATCTAAGCGTTTGCAGTATTCTATTATCTAACCAATTCAATCATCTTTAACCATAAACGATATTAATGTCGGTATGAAAGCTCCTACCAGAATGTACAAAGATTCGTCATATTTTAAGAAATAAGAAGTCTTAGAATTTTGTTCCAAGACATCTACACTAATAGCTTCTGTATCATTCGATGCTGCATTATATTCATCATTCACAAAAGTAGAAGGATCACTAGTTTGTTCGATGAAGTGATCATCTTCAGAGAAGGCTGTGAACGATGCATAAAGCAAACTTCCTCCACTCATTAACAGCAAATTACTACTAATATAATCCATTGTCGCAGACTGCCTCAAATTCAATAGTGAAAGTAGAATATAACCAACTGGTGTTGAGAGACTAAAGGCAAAAAGGTTTGTCATACACTCAGTCATGGGTAATCCCTGTTTCGTTAACATTAGTGCTGAAAGTGATAACACTGCCGGTATCTTGTGTATAGTAATTGCAATAAATACAACAATTAATAACCGCTGGTTGTTGGATGTTGTGCCTAAAGCCACACCATCTGAAATACCATGTATCACAAACGCTAATATCACATTATTTTTCAATACTCGGGCAACTACCACTCTAGGCTTTGTCAGTATTTCTTTTATCGAGTAATTTAAATTGCTTCTAAAAGCACTACTTGTTGGGAGGTCATTGCTTTCTTCAGGATTTTGAATTAGAAATGCATTTGTATTACTCATTATCGAATGACCCAAACGGTCAAACAAATACACCCCAATGAAGCCTGCTAATAAATCGAAACCAACATTCCCACCTTCTTCTGTGCATGCCTTGATCCCTTCTGGAATGACTAACATAAACGCAGTCCCTAGTAGCATGCCAACACCAAACTGAGAGAAAACCTTCAGAAAGCCATTCTGAGTGTTACTGTAAGTCGAGTTTATGTTAATATAATAAAATGGCAGGCAGCCGATACTGAACGTAGCTACTAGCAACAATATTGCTAATAATATAACTGCAGCTATATTTATTCCCATTTGTAGCTATTACTCACAGAAGAAAAATACCCTCAGTGGCTTGAAATCAATCAATTGACCTTAACTATATACAAACTAACCATTTTCAAAGACACTACCAATAAAGTACAAGTTCATTCCGTTCAACTTTAACTAGACAGCCTTATTTAGCCAGATATTTTTGCAAAGATTAAAACGCGATGAGTTTAGCGATGAGCAACCACACACATACTTCAGAAGCTCAAAATAATGGCACATCGTGCAGATCGAAAAATATAATAGAAGACCTCTGAATGTACTGATTTCAAATTAAATACTAATGAAATATGCCTGATGAAGAGATTCTAAACAAAGCCATCGAGCTTGGTACAACCTATTTCAAAAGTGAAGATTATAGAAAAGCAAGAAGTTTATTCGAAAAGGCCCTAAAACTAGTTGATTCATACTCAAAAGACGAGATAAAGAAGCTCCGAGGAGAAATTTATCATGTTGATGAACTTCCAGATGAGCTGTATAAGAGAGTCAAATGTGAAAGGATTATAACACATCCTAAGCATGTAAAAATACTGGATAACTTATCGGCATGTTGGGAAAAACAAAATATACTGGATAACGCGTTGAAGTTGTCCCATAAAATGGTTAAGCTTGAGCCATTCAACATAAAAACGTATATTAGAAAAGGCCGAATATTAATGAAGTTGACTAAATATAGAGATGCCTATCATAATTTCAAAGAAGGTCTCACCAGAATACAATATGCATCACAAAAGTATGAACTTATACCAAGTAGAAAACTAATGAAATATTGTGAACAACAAAAGAATATTGTTAGGGATATGTTCCTAAATAAAAGTAAATCGTTAGACTTGGCAGGGACGAACGAAAAGAAACGTAAGCTGATAGACCCCATACTGGAACAAGTACAGTTGAAAAAACAGAAAGAGTCTGACGCTGAAGAGTACTTTAATATAAAAGAGATTGATTTCATTGAGAAGCTGCCTATTGAACTTACCCTGAAGATTCTCAGGAAAATTCGGCCAAGACAGTTGGCAGAATTAATGCTCGTGTGTCGAAAATGGAGAGAAGTAATATTACAAGCGCCAGCATTATTTGATGAGTTCTTATTTCAAAATATTACATTACGCCAAATGATTAAGTTTAATGCTTTTATTATGAAGTTGAGCAAGATTAATTTTTATATTAGTGGATCTAATATTTTGCATTTTAAAACTCTCAAAATTTCACCAAAATCACCCTCGGAGGAGTTTAAAATCACCAAAATATTATTAGAGAGTTCTTCAGAGATAATTAGATGCAACAGACTAATCATGGCAATACCTAATACAACAACTTCACATATTGCAAAAATGATACCCAAAAGTAACGAGTTCACGAAATCTATTAGGGAGCTCTCATTAATGTGTACACTCAGGGCGGATAAAAATTATGAACTAGATATTTTAGAAAGCTTTGAATACCTTACAAGGCTTGAGATTATGTTTCATAATTCTTTGGTACCTCTGAGCAGTTCCGATGAAGAAGTAACTGGTGTTGGCACCCAAAATGCTCATTGGACTAGAACCCTCAAATACTTTAGTGTAATTTGTGATACAAGAAAAGTGCCAACATTTCCATTTAAAAATATATTACAAAATAAGAACTTTCCATCTTTAAAAAAGCTTTGTATTAGCGGAGTTACAATGTCTTTGCAAGCTGATCAATTCGATTGGCTCACAAACACTCCTGCATTAAATGAACTTTGGCTAGAGAATAATAACAACGCGAAGCTATCTCATTTTTTTAGTACTATTAGAGATATTCACATTTGGGATGACTTGAAGAGGCTCACATTTCGTGAAAATAGAAATTATGACAAGGTATCTCTAGAGGCAAATAATAGAAGCTATTGCTACCTGTCTAATCTGAGATCTTTGGAGACACTTGATTTAATGGGTGGATCGATAACTGGTCTTGGATTAACAAGACTTTTCAGTTATTTTATGGATTGTAAAATCACCAAACTAAATTTGGGTGATTGCATGAATATTCAATTTACACTACTACCGCCATCGCATGCAATGGAAACAGCATTACAACCATCTTTTTTACTTTCATCATTACCAAACCTAAACAATTTACAGCTGCCTAAAATGGCAACTTTGGATGATGATGCAATAACTCTTTTCTCAAAATTTGCTCATCTTATGTCTTCAATGGATATACTTGATATATCTTTCAATCCATCGGTCACCGGAGTCTCTGTCTATTCATTTCTAAAAAACCTAAACACTTATAGAGAAAAAGCACTAGGTTTGCTTAATATTGATAACTGTAACAATATTTCACATATAACTGTTGGAACTATATTGGCTCAAGGGTTTGTCAACAAAGTTAGTTGTGTCTATGAGAGAGAACATTGGCACAACTTTGGAAGTAATTCTTTCAGATATATGGGCTGATGCCAATAAGACAAAATTTTGTTATATAGCAATAGTCATGTAAATAATCTCACTTAAATTAATGGGTTAAATTCTAATAGTCAATATATAACAGTAAAAAGAATTATTCTATACTATGCAAGAAATAACATCAATATTGTATGATAAAATCAATCTCTTTGTAAATAGTCAAAAACATTTCTATTACTACCAAATATCACACGATCTGAGGTTTTAATAGCTGGACTGATACGCATATTCTGATACTTTTTTGGTGAAGCCGACTTCGAGGTTTTAACCTGAAGTATTTCCATGGTTTTTGTTGCAGATCCAACGGAAAAGGAACAAGAGCCCACAGCATATCTTGAACGTACTCTAGTTGATGCTTCTGATTTCCTGTGATTTCTTCTTTTCTTTGGTATTGGCGCCAGGTATTTCTCTCTTGGAAACAATGGGTCATGGATTGTTGTGAAAGCATTCTCTCTTAACAATAATGTAGAGTTAGTAGGTTCATTCTCCATCAAATTATCATCTAGAACATTATTTTCCTCAAAAGTATCGTCGGTACTCTGGTTTGATAATTGCCTCTTTTTGGGATCATTAGAAAGCATCACCCTTTCCATAGCACCGTAAGAAATATTAGCAGGGATATCAGATGAGGATGATACGATTATTTGCTCTTTCAAATATGCAATTGCCTTGTCCAAAATAAACTCTTGTGTGCAGTTACTTTTTATTATTGGAATATTTGGCCAAGTTGCTCTGGCACCTAACGTCGTTTCTTTAAGCAAGAATTCTTGAGATGGATTGCTCAGGAGTTCATTCACACAAGATATCATGTCTAATTTAGGTAATATAGTGACATCGCCTGAATATTTTTGTGATATCACGGACCTTAACTTGTTACATAGAGTTTCTGCAATGCCAAGTTCAGACAAAATTTCCAAATAATGCACCAATTCATCGGAAAAGTAATTACAAAATCCGGTAATATGTTGCTTGACCCTTGCACTAGTCTCATTTTGCAATTCCCCACCTACACAAGACACCGATAGTTTTAGAAATGGGTAGACGTGAACATTAACTTGGCAAGCTATGATATGATCAATATTGAACATTTCTGACAGCCTAGAGATCGGCAAATCGTTATCCACAGACCCATCCATAAATTTTACAGATGTACTTCCACCCCAAACGGTACACTGGTTTGTAATTGGATCTTTCTCGTACAATGGGCACGTAGGAAACACGCCTGGAACAGAACAGGATGCACAAACAGCAGACCATATCAGTACATTTGGTGCAGTCAAGTTATTTAATAATCGGGGCTGTTCAAATATGCTTGCAGTTGAGACACTAATATTGAGAATCTTTCCAGTTCTATTATATGCTTCTCTGAAAGTTAAGTCGCCTAAAAAGCCTTTCATAGTTTTTATTAAATGCCTATTATCAAACCAGGTTCCATGCTTAAAAAAACGTGCCATCTGGACAAATACATTTTCTGTGGTCTCTAAATCGTCTTCATCTCTGAAAATTTTGAATCTCATACCAAGCACGCTTTCTAGTAAACTTGGTATCTCCTCAGTAGTATGAGTACAAAATATACTAGCAACAATAGCGCCTGCGCTAGTGCCACTGATTACTCTAGGAATTAGATCAGCCTCAAATAAAGCAGCCAGTACACCAATATGAAACATCCCAAATGTTGCCCCACCGCTCAACACCAGAGCTGATTTACCGATATTTCGCCTCGTCTGTTGCAGAATCCCCAACAAGTACTCATTTTCAAAGCCTGATTTAGATACAAGTTCTTCCACACATAGTTTAGACTCAGCTAAGTACGCTTCTATGAGCTTTTTTGTACCATGATTCGTGTGTCTATACAAGTTAACATTGCCCATATTCCCAAAGTTTCTTGTCCATGTCGTCCTGATATAATATAGTAATTCTGCATAATTCTTGTTCTCACGTAGTTCTTTCATCTTATGCGTCAGTGCGCGAACAGCTTGGTAATCATAAAGATCTGTCTCGTCATCAACTTTCCAATCAGCTTTACCTTGCAATTCATCCAATTGTAAACTGATAGCCTTCCAATCATCATATGACCTTGCTAATTGTCTATTCTTCTTCAACTCATATTCAATCTCCCACGTAGTCAGATCCTTGCCGGTTAACCACCGAAGAGTGCTATTCAATTTATCCAGCAGGGGCATTGGTATTTTAAGCCACTGGGAGTTCGCCAGCCGCTGGTTCAGCGCAGCCCGCTGCGCATAAACCATCTCAGAATAGCTAGGCGTGCTCTCACGGGAGTCAGGCACAGCCTCCTCCGTCTCAAACTCTAGCTTAGTGTGCTCCTCTTCACCTCCCTCTGTGTCGCTTCCTTCTCCTTCATGCAGTACTCGCCCATACTGCGCAACTTCATAGTATTTGTCTATGAGAAACTCCGTCACCGGCAGCGTACGTCTAGTCAGCACCATTTGTTCATCTGGTTCTACCTCCTTGAAATGATGGCTAACAATTGAGTTTTGTGCTTACCCATTATTCCCGCTTTTAAAAGCAATTTTTCAATTTTTCTTGTCTCTTGTGCCAATGAATGCACTTTGAAGAGCATGCCATTATTCCAAGAGTTATCAAAACAGATTTTATACATAAAAGGATATATACTGTAGATACAGCTAACTCTAACTCCATTACAGGGCTGTGCCTGCGATATCCAAGGAAAGAGCTAGGTGTTGTCGCTATGCCCATTTCAAGACATCGCCCTTCGCATTAACAGATTAGTCTTGCCTGTGGATCAATTTGATAATGGCAGAGGTTTGTACAGGCAAGATTTATACCTGATTACTTTGCTATGCGTACTCGATATATGCTAATTGCATCGTCAATGGCTCTGGTGGGCTTCTTCTTAACCTTGGTTTGACACGTCTCTGGCAAATTGATGCCAGCACACGGATTTTGGGGGTCGGAAGTTTAAAAGTGTAAACAACAATATGAATAAAACTTGCAATAGGAGTCGTAGTCTTGCGGTTCTAGGAAACATAAAGAGCAGGTATATATATCAGAAGCATTTATAAAATCTCTGGGTTGTGAGAACAGTTATTAAGTTGCTGGGGAAAATCACTTGTGCATAGAAAGGACAGTAATACTGGATGGCAACAAGGAGCAGGGAATATACGGGAGCTGAAGGGCTCGGAGTGCGTGTGGGTGTAGAAGGCGACTCTGACGACGAGTCTATGGGTCGTGACGAGGATGTGCCGCGCGGTAGTCGTGTGACAGTGTTTGGTGAGGGCCGGGTTCCTGAGACGCCTTCGCCGCCTAGGAATTCATCTCATGCGAGGAGGTCATCTACGTCGCTGGGGTTTCTTGGGACACCAACACATCCAGGGCGGTATTTTGATGTGCCGAACTCCCCATCCAGTAATAAAGGGCGTAAAACCAGTATAAGCCATGAGAGTGGCAGTGGGAGGACAAGGCTACTCCCTCCAACCACGCCTAAATCCAGGCAAACGGAGGTGTTCATGTCTCCATCTCCGAAGCTGAGGTCGCCACAAGTATCAAAGGAGATAGAAAAAAAGCCGATAAAGGAAATATCTAACGAGTTAAAGACCAGGTTGAACTATGCGTTGATGAAATTGCAGAATGGTTGGGTTGACAAATCACTCCCCGAATTGGAACATACACTTGCCACAGATAGAGGGGATGGTATTAATGAGATAGGCCAGGGTCAAAACTCTGGTGAGGTGTTTAGTAAATTGGATAATAACGATGCAGGTAAGGATTTCTTACAACAAAGAAGGAAATCAGGCTATGTTAATCAGTTTGCAGGGGATGACTCAAGTTCTGCCACATTTAAGTTTGAAGGTTTGAAAGGAAACACACAAAGCAATGATAAAGGCGGTGATGAGCGGGCTGGTACCAAAACTGCAATCAAAACTGAAAGCAATGAGATGTACTCAGAGGTTCAATCTGATAGTGACGAAAATAGTAATGATGAAGGGAACTCTGCACATTCTGCATTCTTGAAAGCACTTTCAAGTCCGAAGAAAAAACAGAAGTCTTCATCTTCAACTTCTTATCCTGTTTCACCTTTAAGATGGACATCTACCAGCAGGCCCAAGCCACTAACGTTAGATACCAATCTAGAGAATACCAAGAAGAACACCAAAGGACCACCATTAGAGGTAGAGGCAATAGAGACATTAATGTCGTTAGCTTCACCTAAGAAATCATCGGGTTCTCTGGATGAAGCATTAGCCAGCAATGACAGTGCTTCAGGAAGACCCGGCTCTGTTACAGGTAAAGGTGCTACACCGATATTTCTAAGAAATGATGTTCTGAGACAGAAAAATGCATCAAACGAAGGACAACTGAGACTTGGTAACAATGAGATACTAGCTGAAAAGAAGTCTGACGTTGAGACAGAAGTGGATGAATCCGACTAAAAATTCTACAGGCGAATGGCATCAGAAGCGAAATATAATGGTATATCCAACAGAAATTGATCCTTAATGTGTAATAAATTCATTGTTAAATATTAATAATTGTATTATTAAGAGCTGGTATATTTAAAATGGTAAATACTTAATAGTGTATTATTATTAAAGTAATCTCACAAATTATTCTAGAGTTTAATGGTGAGTTTCTTAAGTGCTAATATTTTCAGTTTCAAGACATTAAATAGTCATTTCTCGCTAAATTCTTATCTATCTTCCGTATATAAATTCAGATAATTGATATTTCAATTTTTATTTACTCTTGATTGGTTTTGCTTTGCACTTGTTCCACTATTTTTAATGTGCAGTCTAAGTGCTGTGATTATACATACATTCAGTATAATATAATAGTTTTTCTATTGATATCAGAGATTCTATATAAATGTATCTTCAATTTTCCAGTTATGTTTATATTCTTGAATAATGATCCAGAACTTATTATTTGTATTCATTCTCCAATTCTTGTAATGCTTGTGATAGATCATCGATCAAATCTTTTGCAGATTCACAGCCAACAGACACTCTCATTAGTTTTTGATCAATTTTATCGTCAGATAGCGCTCTCCATTCAATTAGGGACTCAATGCCACCCAAGGATGTTGCATGATGAAAGTACTTTAATTTGTCAGGGAATTTCTTACATTGTTCTTCAGATTTCAAACAAAATGAAAAGACAGAATTGTAGCCGCCAACCAGCTGATCCTTAACAAAAGCATCGCTTTGAATGGAGGAGTGATAAATGTCTCCCAAGACATTGGGATATTTCTCTTTATTATCGTTCAGATATTTAACAATTTTAACCACATTTTCGGATTGTTTCATAATTCTCATTTCATAAGTTCTCAAAGATCTCATTAATAAATAACTTTCTAAGTTGCCAATCATACTGCCAAGATTTATTCTATCTTCTTTCAATGCTCTACTAATCTCCTTGTCTTTGGTGACTAAGATGCCTCCAAGCAAGTCAGAATGTCCTCCAAAGTATTTGGTAGCAGAATGCATGATCATATCAGCTCCTAGGTCCCAAGCGTATTGTAAAGGTGGAGGAGCAAATGTAGAGTCAATGATGACAATAGCACCTTTTGAGTGGGCAAGATCAGCAAGCTTCTTTACATCAATTACGGTACCAAACGGGTTAACAGGAGACTCCAAGTGTACAACATCTCCTTTCTTGGCAAACTCCGCGATGTCTTCTAGAGTCCTTTGTTGAACATTAAAATTTCTGGTAAACATATCACTGATACAGTGCACACCATGGTAACATTGTCCGAGAAACACTTGCTTTGGGTTGTAGTGCATCATTGCTGCAAAGAAAGCAGCCAACCCTGAGGCGTATAAAACGGCATGGCCTTCTAAAATGTCAGAAAATATTGTTTCCAACCGAGTGCAGTTAGGATGACCCTCCCTAGAGTAGACAGGGGCCTCATCCATAAAATCGAAGTTCTCTCTTTGTGCCCAAGGAATCAAGTCTTCTTCAGCGTAACGATAAGTGGTCGAGACATTGATTGGTGGAGCGACATCAGAAACTCTGTTGTGCTTGTCATCATCATGGATCAATTTGGTAGCTAGTTCAACCATTGTCTTGTTGTTTTCGTGATGTTATGATACTGAATATCTTGCTGATCTGATGTAAGAAATAAACAACAGTTTTGCAAACGTTCTATCTTTTAATTGTGACAAATTGTTGCTTATATACCTTTGGATCTTGAATCTGATGCATGCTGCTTACTGTGCATACTGTTGAAGATCCCCGATATTCTTTGAAGTTCTTAGCGATGGGCTGAGTCAGAGGTTCCTTCTGTGAAAAAAATCGCTCTCCGCGGGGGAAATCGCAAAAAGTATGGGAGCTGTCAAACAATTGCCTGTAACAATGTGCCAAAATCCAATTGACTGCACCGTTTTTAGAAGTAATGAAATGATCTGTTACATCTTAAGTCCTGAAAAGTGGCAATAATTGCACCAAGTTGCATCAAAGCTGTCATTTGACAACTTCGCAAGCAAACTATTGGCTTGTAGTTCATTATGATAGACAACCATTTTGACGCAACCGAATAAAAGTGTATCCTCGGAATATTAAATATAAATAGCTGCCAAATCGAGCTATTCTTCGTTACATATTTGCTATGTTATATCGGAAAATTAATAGATATTGGCGGATGTTTTAGGCGAAGAAGGTCCCGCATATGCACCATCCAGGGTCCTTCCAACGATTTTCTCGAGGAATTCTTATTATTTTTCCGAACTCGTCATTACATCCGTACTGGATACTCTGAGAAACAATGGGGATGAGGTGGGGCAGAGTAAAGAAACCCGCATTGTTGCTACTTGGGAATGCGGGGCAAAGTCCTCGAACAGCTAAGACGGGGGGGAGGCGAGGGGGGGAGTCATCATGTATACATGATTGTGTATAGAAGTTTAAGAGATGGAGAATGACGTACGAGGAGAAGTGGAAATACAGTACCCTTTAAACTGATGGTAACTAGACAATGCCAGAGCTTTAGGGTTGGCAAATGCCTATTGCTACTGGACCCTCTCTATGATCAACTCCCACTTCTTATAATGACGTCTTGGTAACTGTAGAACATTGATTGGATTGGATTGCCATATGATTGCTAACCTGTTCCTATCAGTTTGGGCAATTGTAAAGGAGATTCTGAGTTGCGTTGTGGATGAGCTATACCAAGCAAATCTAAAATGAGGGGTGGTTTCCACTGATCCACGAGGAAATAAAACATCGGTTTTTAGCCCTAATATTCTCCGTTCAGGAGAAATATAAATAGATGGATATAATTTTGTATCTTTCAGTGTGATGTAAAAAATTCTAGTATACTATTATCCGAGATAAGAGGAATAAGTTTTACACGTATCTAAAAGAATAAGAATAAACTAAAGCATTCAAAACTGTCGACGTATCTCTCTTTAAAGACTCTGAAATTACACATTTCAAAAGCAAAGGTATTCAGTTTCATAATAAAAAGAACAATGGGTGTTTCAGTGAAAGGTGCTCCTAACTTGGACTATTTTACACCAGAGCAACCAATTCTAGGGAAGTTTATAAAGTACAAAGAAGATGAAGATGGATCAAGTGAGAGAGATCCCCCAAAGTTGTTCAAGCCCTTGAAGATTAGGGCACTAGAGATACCCAATAGAATAGGTGTCTCTCCAATGTGCACTTATTCCACAAATAATTATATGCCAACTGATTTCCATCTAATGCATTACGGCTCTTTAGCAACTAGAGGGCCTGGTATCATTATAGTAGAATGTTCTGCCGTTTCTGAAGGAACTGCCGTTACAGTAAATGATATGGGAATATGGAACAAAGAACAAGCTTCTGAACATTTTTCTAAAATTGTTAAGTTTGCACATTCGCAAAATGTTATAGTAGGTTGCCAGCTTGGTCAGTTTATGAGAAAGGTGGTTCAGAATGTAGATGAAGATAATAAGGCGCACAATGTGGAGGTTGGGAAAGAAGCGCATGATCTTTCTACTGAAGAAATTAAGACTATTGTAGAGCAGTGGGGTACCGCAGCTAAATTAGCAGTTGAAGTAGCAAAGTATGACTTCATTGAAATTCAAGCTGGAAAAGGGCACATTACTAATGAGTTCTTCTCAAGACTAACAAATAAAAGAAAAGATGAATATGGAGGAAGTTTTGAGAATAGAATTAGAATATTACTAGAAATAATAGATAACGTTAGAAAAAATATTCCGAAAGATACGCCCCTGTTTATTAGGTTGAAGGCCTGTGATAACTTAGATCATCCTGATGCTTGGAGCACAGACGAAACCATAAAATTATCATTTGAACTGGCTAAACATGGGGTAGATGTCCTAGATATAGCTGGAAGAGGTTTACGAATCGGTCCCAAGTCCGAAAAAGAAAATAAGATTATATTTCTGCAACAATTAAAGGAGGCTCACAAAGGCAAAACTAATCTTTTAATTGCTTCATCTGGTGTGATATCCACTGCTGATTATGCCTCCGAGCTTTTAGATAAAGAGGCACAAGATATAATTCTTGTTGGTCGTCCATTTTTGAAAAATCCAAATCTTGTGTCATTTTGGGCAGATGACGTGAATATTACTGTAACAAATGCAGTACAGTATTCATGGGGATTTTACCCAACAAAGAGTCACTTAAGTTGACTGGCTGAAAATTTATGCATAATTTACTTTTTCACAAAAATAAATATAAGCAATCATTAATACGATTTGAGTATTTTATTTTCAAAATAGTATTTAACAATAATACAAAACTACTTTTTCTTATAATGTAACAGTTATTGAAGGAATATAATCGAAATATCTATAAATTTGGACGGAACTCTAACTAAGTGCTAACTAATCCCTTAACACACCTTCTTTTGATAGGACCTTTTTAACCTCATCTGACAGACGTCTAACAGCTTTACTTGAACCACTGACTTTTCTAAAAGTCACAGCACTACCTTTTTCTTGTGAGAATATCAAAATAGAAAAAGCAGTTGATCTAAATGAAAGTATATTATCATTTGCAAGTTTACCAGTGATGGTCTGACTAGTGCTATCGATAGCAATGCCCTTTAGTCCATACTTAGTCCAGCCTTTCAATAGGTTTACCAAGCCACTGAATAGTTGTTTTGAACTAACAGACGTAGATAAAGTAACATCAACATTGTCTTTGCTAGACGAACTGCCCTTTGACAATTTTCTTAAGAAAGACATATTTCTTTTCTTATCGGCGCTAACTTGTTCGGAAGTAGTTTTCATGGTGACTGTAGGCTTTTCTTTTGTAGCCCCTTTATCTGGGACATCTCTGTGTTTCGTCATGAATGGGTTCAAAGAGCCACCCTCATCAGAATTGTTCTTTTCAATTTGCTTTTGCGATTCGCTTGATTGCATGTTTTCAGGTATCATTGACTTCGATTGTTCCTTTGTTTCTTTAGTAGAGCCATCTTCAAACAGCGGTGGTAATTTAGGTAGTTTCATACTATCTTCTTGTTCCTCAACAGACTTCAAGTTAGATCCTTCCGAATTCAACAAGTCAGCAATATCAATCTTTTTATTTGCCAACTCATTTTCTGATTCTTCTGCAACCTCATACAGTCTTTCCTCGCGTGATACACTGGCTGGTGTATCAGCTTCATCGATAGTATCAAACAGCTGGTCAGAATCATCTGCACTTTTGGGGGTTGGTGCTGTCTGGATCATTTCTTTTTCGCCAGGTCCATTCTTAAGGATATCAGCTAGATTTGAATACGATTCTTTGGTTGAATACATAGATAGGACAGAAAGTCTTCTGTTTGAAGTGCTAAAATGTCTAGATTTTCTGGTGAACTGAGGCACCTTAATATCTGATATTTTTCTCAAGGAAGGGTCCATAGATACATTCTTCTTCTCGACCGCTTTTGGTAGGGTTTCTGGTAATGCGGGAGGCGCCATTTCTTTTTCAATTGGTTGTGAAGTTTGTCTGTGCCTTTTTACATTTTCAAGTTCTTTCTTTATGTCAAAAGATGAACCCAAGAATTTAGATCTTCTTATTGTTTCTAAAATTTTTTGTTCCGTCTCTTCCAGTTCAGGTTCCAGATTTACAGTTTCAGGAACGTGTTGCTCACTTTGACGTGGTTTGTCTACAAAGCCGATACCTGGATCAAGACGTGACACTGGACGTGTTTGTAAAGAATATTTTCTATTACGAAGAATGCCGTCAATATCTTCCTCGATGTCTTCAATTTTTTTACTCTTAGATTCAAGTGGTTCTGATACAGATCTAAATTTGTCTTCATTATCCTGGTCCCCCACCAGTTCTTTTTTCAAATTTGAAATTTCTTCATCCATTTGTCTCGCTATATCTTCCTTTTGTTTCTCGATTCTTTCTCGTTCAAGCCTTTCCTGTAACTCCTTTTCTTGGCGCTCCTTTCTCTCACGTTCTTCACGCTCTTTAGTCTCTCTAACTTTACGTTCCAATTCTGCCTTTTCCTTCCTTATTTGTTCATACTTTTCATACTCAAAAATTTCATCAATCAAGGTAGCAAAATCGGAACTGGTTCTCTTTGTTTCTCTTTCAATGTATTCCCAGTCATCATCTTCAGAAAGTTTGGCATATGTAGCCATTAATTTCGTTGTCACCGATTGTCTTTTTAGATTAGGGACCAGGGAAATTCTTTTGCTTGATTTCGAGGCGCGCTTGTTATGCGACATACTTATAACACTGTCTCTTGGTCTATTTCCCAAGAAATCTTTTGTAATTATGGAGGATCTCCTACTTCTAGAAGTTTTTGTAGGGGAATCTCTTGTACCATATAATGCAGACATTCTTTTTCTGGCAGAATTGTTCATTGACATACGCTTTGCAGATTTTGGTGTGCCAGTTATACTGGAATTGACTGTAATATTTGTTGCCGTTTTCGTCACAGAGACTGGTCTTTTTGAAGAAGATGCTATTATTGATGCTCTCTTATTTTTCTTTTGCGGAGTGTAAGTTTTCTTTTTGGAAGGTGACTCTGGAGCAGTAGATCTAATTGTGGAATTCCTTTGGACTATCTTGGATTGTCTTCTAGCTCTGTTGGCTTCTCTTTGAGTATCACATTTAAATCTGTACAAAAGAGCATATAATGTTTTCTCTGTATTAGCTCCCGGTTCTCTCAGTTTTGCTGCAATTTCTCTAGCATCTTTACCATGCCACAGGATGACAAGATTTTGCAATATAGCATCATCAATCTTAGAGTTGGTATCTGCTAATGGTGATAGATATGTATCTTCCCTAGGCAAGTTACGTATACTGCGTGAATCCTTAATGCTTGGATATTTTTGTAGAAGTGGATGTTTTAGAATTTCTCTTATTGTAATTCTTTTACTAGGATCAACTGTAAGTAATCTTGCAAGCAGATCTTGAGCCTCTTTTGTAATTTCATCATCATCGGGCATTTCGAATTCACCCTTTTGGACTTTGAGGAGCAGATTTCTTATATTACCATCCTCTTCATCAAATGGAAGCCTACCTGTCAACAATGCAAACAAGATAACACCACAGGACCATACATCACTAGAAAAACCTTCATAAGGTAGACCAGAGATGATCTCTGGCGCCGCATAATGAGGAGATCCACAAGAAGTTTCTAGCAGTTTATCTTCAGATTCTAATGCAGCCATACCAAAATCAGCTATTTTGATGTTAAGTTTGTTGTCAAGAAGTAAGTTCTCAGGCTTCAGGTCACGGTGAACTACACCTAGACTATGACAATATGATATACCGATAATGATTTGCCTAAAGGCACGAACAGCTTCATTTTCCGGAAGTGGGCCGCGCTCAACAAGCATATTAAATAGTTCCCCCTTTTCGGCGTATTCTAGCACAAGATATAGATCGGAATTAGTTTCCCAAACGTCAAATAATCTCAATACATTTGGATGGTTTAGCAGTTTCATTATAATTATTTCTTGTTCGATGTTGTAAGGCAAAGCATTGGTGGCGTCACCATTGCTCTCGCTGTTATTCATGGCCTCAAATACAGCCTTCGAAATCACTTTCACAGCAGCTTGCTGTTTAGTGGTTTCGTTAGATGCCAGTAGTACTTTACCTGTACTGCCGGATCCCAAAGTTTCACCAAGTTTCCATGGTCCTATCTGATTGTTCTTGATAACACTCACGGTGTTTGAACTTATAGCGCTCATTTGATATCGATACGTGCGATTAGTGCTTTCAAACTGTCAATAGCAAAATTGAAAAAATTTGGTATGTTGTATGTTATGTGAGGCGCTTCTATGGGCAAATAGTTCCTCTTGTATGCACTAATCAAAGCTTCCCAAAAAAAATTGTGAGTGTAAGGTATCTCGTCCAGCTACGTTATGAATTCAGTCTTACAATGTTAATTATTCCATCATCAAGAATAAAGCCTTTTTATTCAATTTTTAAAAAGATTTGAAAGGATCAATCCGATGATGAAGTCCCACTTCAGAACATCTGCACTAGACCTTATTGCAGTTTTTTTTTTTTCGCGTTCCAATCGGGGCATCTTGACGTGTCAATCAGTTCGATTGTCAATTATCACTTGCGAGCTTAGCATTTTGCAGTTGTCGCAGGTATTGCGGTGTGGAAGAGTGTTTCTTCGAGATTCGGTAGTAAAGTCATGCTCTTCCGGGTAATCGCAGTTTAGTGCAGTTGATGCGTATTAATTTATCTATCTGCCACGGCTCTGCCACGGTAATTTCTAAGCAAGATTAGTGTATGGAAATGTAGAAACGTTTCTTCGTGTGTGAAACCTGCGTAGAAGACTCTCTTCTCAAAACTCGCATCATAGCCAATACTATTTCCTAATCGGGAAATTTACAATGTAAAGTTAGTGAATATTCTGCAGATATAGTAGTGTACGTTTAATCACATGAATTATCACGCTTGATTAAAGTTGTTTCACGTGCTCTGCTCACATAGCTGGCCAAGTATTAGAGTAAAGTATCTGGCTTGACATACATATATCTCTATTTATCTATGGTTTGGTTTGTCATGGTAATGAAAGTATGACACTAGTAGGGAGCCTGAGTCGTTTTTCTAGTATCTGGGGTTTTATTTAATTGTGTTATTATACCATATTCTTTATCATGTTTTCTCAAGACAAGCTTGCATTTCTATTATTATTAGTTACTGTATATTTTATATAACAGTTAAGGATACATTAAATGGGTATTCGACTTTTAAGCACGTTATTTTTTCTTATCATAGTTGTCATTGTTGCAGGGAACAAATCATCTATTCTTCATTTGTGAATGATCATCAGAATTGTGGGAGGGGAGGTGGATGGGCAGAAAATAGACCAATAATAGAAAGAAAGGGTCTAAAGCATTTTATTCTGAACACTTTGCCATATTCTCAGTCCTTTTGGTTATTTATTTTGCGGTTAGGGTTGTTGATTTTATTTTTTCCTAGTACGCACCACCGATTTGTTCTCTGTGTGCTTCAATCAAGTCGTTATCTTCCATATCTAGATCCTCTGGAGTTTGATCAGCTTGAATTCTTAGACCGTCATATAGAAATCTTAGAGAATCCATCTCCTTACCTTGTCTCTTGGCAAAGGCCTCCATTAACCTCCTCAATGGAGTGGTTTTCTTAATCTTGAAGAAGATCTCAGAAGAACCATCAGACACCTTCAAGTTAATGTGTGTCTCAGACTTTGGCGCATCGCCTTGGCCTTGTAGATCAGGCTTGACATCTGGGGTCTCGCTGGCATTGTTTTCGTTAGTGTCAGACATATTTCACTTCTTTCTCAGTTATCTAAGGTTGGTAATATCCAGTATACTTTTCCTAGTCAAGTAAAGAAAGCAGAAAGAAAGTTTTTAATATAGAGAAACTAACAAAAAAAAAGGAGTTTTATCAAGATCTAATAGAAGCAACGAAAGTAGCTTTAAAAAACAACTATTGCAGTTCATGTTACTACAAAGGGCATTTATCGTTAATTGTTTATTATTTGTCGGGACCCGCCTTCTGGAATCCCGTCTCTCGCCCCCAAAATTTTTGATCCGCACAATATGGGTCCTTACTTCCTCTACCCTTCTCACTCTATCCTGTGCCCGCAATACTGTACAGCCTGAAACAACGACAAGACAATTTTTTTTCACTTCTCTCTCCTACTGCTTCCCGTCTCGATTGTTCAAAAAGTTATAATTACGACAAGAAAATATGCTAATGGACAACGACTTATCACATGTACACTTCGCCGTTCTAATGACAATATCCAACACTTTGTACAACTGTACGATTAGGATGGATTAGCAGACCACATGACTCTGCTTGCGAAATGTTCGTGCTATGTGTATGGACAGTCACTTGAGCTTTGTAGTAGTTACATACGTAAGTACCACATGACACAAGGGCTTCTTGAAGAAGAATTTTCGATGTCAATTATTTACTCTTTGGTAAACTAATCTATATAAAGAGCAGCTCGTATTCCTCTCATACAAATTGGGGGAAACATACAGGCTTGGAACGCACATTTGTGTGCTTAGATCAACCGTGGCATTTTTGGTTCTACACTTGGAGTAAGAAGAAAGCGGTATCTTACAAATTAGTCCGGTTTCTATCTCTCTGCATAAATACACGTAGATATATCCATTTTTGCGTTTTTTTGACAGTTATCTCCTGAAAAGTACTTTAACGAGAATTCACTGGCAAACATAATCCAATTCCCATAGGAAAATAATTATTTGCAATAGATAAGGTCATTACCATGATCAAGAAAGAAAAAAAAACACTTCTTATCACTTCCCGATTGGGAACAACTTTATCGTTGCAGTGGGAAAAAAAAATGAGATAAGCATCACGATCTTTTCTCAAATTCTACTTCCAATCTCGAAATGCGTGACTCGATTGATCTTGGGTCCGCAACCGGTGCAAGACATATATGTATGATTACCTTTAATACTAAGAAATCTCCGCATGGCGCAAGACTTTCCTCAACTTACTCCCCGCCCCTTCAAACCCAAATAGCCCTTTGAAGCATCGCATCATATATATACGCGAGCAGATATATATTTTTGAAAGCCGGTAATGGGATGGTCGTTAATTGCAAGTGAGGGAAAAATATACCGTTATATAACATAGCTTGCAATGGCTTTGCAAAGAGGTGTATAAACATAATTTTGAAAAGTTGTAATCCAATCATAGCATTGGAAAAAAAAATCGGAAAGAACTCAGTACAGGAGAAGGGCTCCATTTTGAATATGGATTTCCAAAGAGAGTCATAGAGCAGAGATTAAAGGATTGCTAGGCTCAGAAACACTCTGTCTGCAATACTGCTTTACTTGATCTCTTCCACAGAAAAGTTTTCACGGAAGCGTGGTGAACTTTGGTTGATGGTAAGAGAGACGGCATCTCTTAGCAACTGCTCTACGGAATCACGTTTAGATGTTTAAAACGCTTCCTCACATTTCGTGGAGTTTGTTTTTTTCGCTGGATTTTCTCTCCCTTGCTCTTGTTACGCTGTTTCTGAAGTTTCTGCTTAGCTAACATACTCTTGACACTAGACGGCACAGACTTGAAGGAGATTGGGACCCCTCGCGGAAACGATCTGATCAAAGATCTGGTGCAGGGCTCTAGGAAAACAGGCAGAGCTTGATTCTCTTCATCCTGTGAGCAAGAAATGCTTCTAGGTTTTTGGTCTCCTCAGAGAACACCGCGTGTCTATATACGCGTTGGACCCCTGCGACGTCTCTGCCTTCCATCATTGCTGCGTTAAGTTCTTCTCTTCAAACCCCCGCCCCCACCCATTGTTGCTCTTCTTCTGGAAGGGAAATCATATTTAATTTTTCCCCTTGTCTGTCTAGGCAAAATGGAAGGTAGAAAGTGAATAAAGCCAGTGGCACTATATTGCATCGGCCCCACGTAGCTTTTTAGAAAGCTTCTACGTTTGCATGAGAGAAATTGAATTATTACAGATATCTAACTTTAGTAATCAGAGTATAGGATTTTCATATACCTAACCAATATACCAACACAGTACACCATGGGTCATGATCTATTAATCACTGTTTAAATGGCCAGAAAATATATAGCATGTGCATTATTTCGTATCTGTGAGATGGTCACATAAGTTGAATATCATAGAACCAATAGGTAGATTAAATTGTTATATCAAAAGAGGGCAGATTTCATTGTATTTGGTAAACTGATTTTAATCATACGATGCAAAAAGGCTGCCGAACACCATCTATTTATATCAAAAACAGCTGGAAACAAAAACAAAACTATATTGTAGAAAATAGGGTGTCATTAATGTAACACGTGTTTTCCCCAATCTTTTTACAAAGGTAGATTCGAAGTTTTTTAATTAGAATTGTTTCTGAAGCGAATGGCTTTTCATTTTTCTTATTTAATTTCAAAAGCTCGAGGAGTAAACCACAACATATATGAAAAGTGCAAAGATTAGTATGAATTGTGAAAACATCTTGTCATATCATAGGAAAGAGTTCTTTTACATATTTTTGGAGAAGGGCTATTTTTGATCGATAATTCCAATCAAATTGACTACATGAATAAAAAACAATCATCTGCTAATCTCATCATTACTTCATAGTTGAACAATCATACTTTGTAAGTCTACAAGAGCTGCTAAGCTATCCAAAAAAATTTAACACCGTATATATGATTTTCAAAATGACCCTTTATAATTATATGTAAATAGTTGGTATTGAACAATAGTAAGCTATTATTTACCACATTACCTATGTGATAACCCGATCAGTAAAAAGCTGAACTTAAATTTTGTTCTTTATGCAAAACAGTTTCAAGGTACCTAGAATAAAGAGAAAATTATTTTTTCAAGAGGGACTGAACTATTGTATTACCTATGGCAATTGGAGTGTTGATGTTATCTCATATAAATGAACTATTCGATTAGACTTTAGGGGAAAACTAGCAACATAAATTGGAACCTGCCATAAAATTGTCAAACAATATGCATGAAACAATCCTATCTTGATTTATTTCTGCTACTTTTCAATTGATATGTGATGATTGTGAAAAACAGTAAGTAATTTAACATACTAATTATTTTATCAGAGATTGATTTTTGTCAAAAATTTAATTACAAGAAATATATCGATTGATTTTGAAAATCTAATGATATATAACATTACATTGTAACTGACATCTATTCCTCAACAAAAGGAAAGAGGTATATGGAAAATAAAAGTTAATATTTGTGGCTTATTCGAGAAAAGATCATTATGATTGTCAAAGCAAATAAAGGTATAATATGTTTCAAATCACGCTGCAGTATAAATACAATGACTGAAAATTATTGAATGCCTTTGTAAGTAAACGACTATTCTTCTTAAACTCATATAGATTGTTATTTTATTTTAATAAGTTCATGGTTTTTTCCATTATCATAGCATCTAGTGTAATGATATATATCAAATCGATACTATTGACTCTAAAGTAAAAAATATGCTTAAGTAGGTAATCACAGAGTACCGTTCAGTTCTCAGATAAAGGAGCATATTCCATTTTACTCTATTTCACAACCGAGCAAAGTGCTAATACATATGATGACTTTAATTATGGCCAATATATCAATAAAAACTATTTAAACAGTGTAACTGAGTCAATCAAATGCTTGTTCCAGAACCTTTCTGGGTGTTTCTCCAGCCATGTGTTATGATAAAACCTTGAACTTAAGGTCTGTCCTTGTTACTATGACTGGTAAATTATTATGGGCAACACACTTCTTTTTTTTCTTAATGATACAGAACAATACTCATTTAATTTGAACGAAACAATTACAGAGAATATGCAACAGAATAATTGGAAAATGAATCTTTTTTTTTGAAACCATGCAGCAAAATTAAAAAGGAACCAGCTATGATATTCTACATATTATAACATTAATTATTTGATATATGAAAAATTAATAACATACTTCCAAACTACCAATCAACCAAATAAACATGATTCAGTCAATTAAAGTTTCATTAATCCTAATACGAATCTACATGACCTCCTGATATATTAAGTGCTTCTTATCAAATATGTTCTAGAACTTGAGATATAAATTTGTTTGTATTAAACATTGTTATAGAAGTTTGCTTTTAGTTACTCATTATTCTGTGTTGGGGAACAAGAAGCTAGAAGATTGAAAGTTTTTGCGTTGTATTTGATCTTGGATAAAAACAATATGTAATAAGAACTCTGAACTCAATTAATAAGTAATTTAATATTTATTGTTTTTTGATGTAATTAGTTTCATGTAGAGAATGTCAGTAACCTCTCAATATTTGTAAACTCTAAGCAAAAACATATTGAAATTATATCAAACCTATTTACATTCTGTAATAAGAATTTAGAAAATACTAGCATGTGATTAACTGAGAGTACCATAATAATACCGCTTCTTAGATAAAAGAAATGACGATCTACCATATGATCCTGGACATGTAATTCAAGTATCTTTTCTTCACCATCGTTGAATTTTAAAGAAAACCGGGATTAGAACTATAGTTAGGATAACTTTGACTATTGTAGATTCATTATGGTAAGGTATCGCCACTCTAGTTCCTACAGCAGTGAATAGAAACTCTTATACAATTCAATTCAAACATAAGACATCCTTACTCAAGTAACCTTCTCTTATTAATGGTGGGCAAAAAATGAAATGTGTTGATAGTCGAGTTGCACGTGTTCATTTTAATGGCGAAATAGAATACACCAATTTACGGATTCTAAAGATGTAAGGTTTTCCACAATATAAAGCAGGTAAAATTACCATGTACTCTAACCATTTATCGAGGAATTTACGTCACTCTAAGATGCTCAGCTAATACCTTTAAAACCAATACCATCTATATATTTTTTCACAAACTATCAGTATAAGGAAATGTGAAGACTAGAACGTCTCCATCTCACAAAAATCACTCAACCTACAATAGTTTAAAATAAAATCGGTTATGTTATGGTCATCCTCTTAATGGCCATTTAAAAGCAAGTTCATTAACCGTGATATCTGTAATCATATAATTTTAGATTCTATATTCTTTTTTGCGTACGTTTTTAATATGATCAAAAAACAGCAAATAGGAAATGATTTATGTTGTAATCAATCTAACTTCTTCTTAGTCTTACAATGACACTGATTATTTCATTTATACGTATTTTGGTCTATTATTAGTATGAGAATAGAAATACGAAGCTTTTAGTTTGAGGTGGTACAAACAGTTACTCTTTAACCTGATGGGGGATTCTAGATGAAAAAAGAAATGCATTCGAAAGTTTGCTGTAACCTAGATAGTAAATATTAAACATAATTTGTTCTTATAAATTTTATTGGCTTGAAATGTATTAATGCAGTCCTTAGGCAGTGACGAAACGTGAAATATATAGCTTGCTTTCATGATGAGTACTAATAAACGAAGTTTTGTAGCTGTGGAAATAGAACTCTCGCAAGTTTCTAGAGTTGTTACAAAAACTTATAACGACTTTGGAAATAAGCCTCTCAGATTCCTCGACAACAATTAAATATTTATATTATGAATCAATATATCCACGAAAACACAAAAAATAGCAACTAAGAATTCGATAGGAACTTTCAGTTTATTGAAGATCCCACCAAATTAAATGTTATCTACAATTACAGTGTGTATTACATTTCGAACATGATATTTCATTGTCAGCTTTGTATTGTGATTTAATGTTTATTTCCATATTGCCGTTCCTAAGATGAGTATACATTACCAGAAAAGTTTCTATGTGTAGTAAATTTAGCGCTAAGTATAGAACTAATTCTTCAGAAAGATCTTCCAAAATAAGAGGATGCACAATTATAAGCAAATAGTGTCCTTGCTAACATAGGGAACCTTGAATAAAATATGTGAACCTAGTTAAACTCAATATTTTATATGAAGTACTTATAACGACAAGCTAGAATGCCCTTATAGAAATCAATTCTCACATAATTGCCTTCTTCAATCTTCAAGACCTACCAATAATAACTAAGTATTGGTATAGTCTTATGCGCCCGATAATAACCCCAATAGAACTTGAAATTACCAATTAATGATATACACTATGCTCACGAGCATATAACCTTTGCCATTTATATTACTGATCAATTGTTTGAGTGTTTGATTCAATTGAAGAGTATTTACAGATAAAAGTTACATTCAAACCCAACAGTAAATTATTTTCTGGTTATTATTATGTCTTTTTAATAATTCAAAAGCCATATTTACTCACCTTTTTGACAAAAGATGAAAATCATCCCGGGTTTTGCTATTTGTACTTTTACATGTGCGCCAAGTAGAACTTAAAACATCAGCATCACATCATATACTCACAACCATTATGGAAGAAACACATGCCACTAAAATACTCATATTACCGTTTGGCATACTTACTTCTGTGCATTACCGGTGCTGATGATAGAAGAATAACCAGTATCTACTACAATTTCAATATCTTTATAACAATATATCTATTTTTAAACTGAAGTGTAGCAATAAGTATTTTAGAGAGAAATTTTACCAATTTTTGATGATGGTATCAAATATTTTAGTAAACAAAGTCACATCCTAACTAACCTCCGTTGGCTTTTCATAATTTAATAGTTTCTTTGGTGCTACTCTTATGCAATTTGGCTTAAAGAAAACAAGAAAAGAAATCTTCTCAACACCAACAACGTGCAATTTATATTGTACTTGCCGATATTTACCCTAGTCAAATACCTTAACTATTCAACAACTATTATAGAGATATTAATCTCCCTGTAATAGACTTTTTCAAATTGTTGGGATAACCTTTCTTTAGACTATGAAAACAAATTCATGTAGCCTTTTCTAAACTAGACAAATTTAAAATGGATTGAGTTTTCTTGGTCATAAAATGACTGCAAATACTGATTGACGGTAATTCATTTATTTTTAGTAATTGATAAGATTATTAATTTTTAAGGGTTATTATCCTACTCAAATTTTTAATAGATTGAGACAATAAGTGTCCATTAAGTTCTATCGTTTTTTAAAACCTATTTGAATAGTGTCTTTAGTAATAAAAACAATTTTACACAACTAAACTTATTATAATAGTATGTGGAATATATAGTTTTTAGACTTTTTCATCTATGTTTATCGTTGCGGCATAGATGTGGTTTTGGTACCTTTCAGTTTGATATGTACCATATAAACACAATTGTTGAAGCAGTTAATGTATATACTTAGTATGTCAATATATAGGAAAGAGCCATTACAGAAAAATACTCAAGACAAAATTTTAGAATATGAATTCTCACCGGAACCAATCAGCGGCGCTAATACTCCACGTAATATACCTCGCAGGGCTCATAATCTGTAGCCTTCCTATAGCTACATAACATATATCACAATATGGCACCATCCTAATTATATTTTTGGTATTCTGTTCTAGAATCTACCGTTACTGTTGCATTACTTGGAATAACAATAATTTAATACCTCAAGCTGAGATTTTGGTACCAGCAAAATCGTCTGAAATGGAAATAAGTTTGGTATTATATGCAACAAGACATTCCTCTTTGCTTGACTTGATAATAGATATCTAAATTATTTTTCTGCTGTGACTTTATCATGCCGAAAGTTTTCTGGGAGCTGTATAAGGCAAAAATGAGAAATATTTAATAGTGTCTTCAGTAGATACGAAGTTAGATATAACAAATCGTTTGGTATCTTTACTAACAATCACAACTCAGCATTAACTAAAAATAGCACTACCGTAATACTGTATGTGGTTCCTCAAATTTGTTGAGCATTGGTCATAAAACACCAAGATATTTTTCTCATCACTAGTGATATGAAAACGCCAATTAGTTGAGAACAGTGTACCACATCATCAAACCAAGTAAATAATGTACGGTTGCATATTTACGATTGATCTCATAATTATTTAAAAATGTAGTTAGTTTACTTTTTTTTTTTATCATAAGAAGTCATGAATATGACGTAAACTCTTAAAAATGTTGAATTTTTCTATCAATCTTTCAAGATAGGGGGGACGTGAGGAGATACTATACGGCACAAAAGTAGGAATTTCTGCTCTGAAGGAAAACCGTGGAGGACATACATATTCAATTAAAAGTTAAATTCTCTCAAAATTAAAAAAAAATAACGTATTATTTTTAGTATTGCAGTTTGAAACAACAGACTGTTCAGAGTCGATAAACTTATCATACAACATGGAGTATCAGCACCACCCGAAGGATCTGTCAAAACTTAACACATTACCGAGTTACAAATTGGAAACTAATTTTGTCTTTAGTACAAATCTATTTACATAGAGGTATCTGTATTTTGTGGGAGATTTTCTGTACAAAAGCTAAGATATATGACATTAGTAAGATTGATAATAATATTACACTTCCGTACTTAATTTACGGCAATAAATTCTGTTTTGCCTAACATCCCCACAGCTTGTATGACAATCATTTTGCCCAGTTATTCTTACAGTTATAAAAGCAAAGATTACGTCATGTTCTGATAATTATTTTTAACTGAAGACACAAAAATCTCTACAATATCCCTTTCTCATTATTTCCATAGACGACCGGGCGTTAATTTAATCACTAAATATTCCAAAATTCTATATTGAATTATCATATCAATTATTTGAGTTTACTCCTCATAATAATATGAGGTATTTAAAAATAGCTCCAAGACTTGTACAATCCATTTTTTCACACACATATGTGTACTCTAGTTTTAAGTAGTCATCACAAAAGTATTGCGATTACTAAATATCAGTGAAGTTTGATAATATACAACAAAGATCATTACTGTAATATGAAATCTACTATAATTGCACCAAGTATTTCAACATGCACAATGAACATCCAAAAATCTCCTTTAAAGAATTTGGAACGTAAAGGCTAAAAAGATGCTCCGTAAAAACCCTGAAGTCATAATAAAAAAAATGCTAATACAATCAAACATTCGAGATATTGAATCAGAAGGCATAAAGTCGAACAAATTAATAATTTTGAAGAATTGATCTGTATTTATTTTGTTGAGGTTTTATAAAACCATTTATTTATTAATTGTACTCCTTTGGTACTATTAACAGACAAAGTAATGTTTTTGTCTCATACTGAACTTGCTGATATTTTTACCTTTCTTAATCAGTTTTCTAATGAAAAAGGAAGCCATGTGAAAGGCTCCTTTTCAGGTTAACTATCTAATATTATTTATTCAAATCCAATAATAGAAATGGAGAAAGTTTTATTGGGTATATTATTATCCAAAAACAACATCAAATTTTACAGTGCTACTGCTATTATATGTTTAGCACTCTCATAAAGGTGAGTAATCGAATAATACATGTAATAGCAAATTGTATCATCAAATGTCATTTAAAGTCCATTACCAAGAGTGAACAAGCTAGAAGCTATATTCAGTTAGACACTATAAAATGTTATTTATGACATCCCACAGAAATGTGGAAGTCTTGAATCTAATCTTGGAAATAGTATTATCAAATTTAATGACAATTTATGACGTAGCGAAAAAGTTAAATATTGATAGTATCAAATTTGATATAAACTGAATTGCTTATATGAAACAAGTATACAGTACGAATATATGATAATGACATTTACTTAGTTGTTATTAATGGTTTTATCTTTTTGATTTTATTTTTGCTGCAAGATTTATTTTTTTCGCATTCTATACTGTTAAAACTACGGCAATTTTTAAGTAATTGATATAAAAAAACTAGAAAGATATTATTATTTATTATATAAGAGGTTTCACCTAATATAATAAAAAGAAGAATAACTTTCTACTTGGGAAAACCGATCCTAAAATACAAAGAATAATTTACTTCTTTAATATTTGAATATATTAACTGAAACAAATTGATATAATATATAGGAGTTTTGATACCTTATTATTAACCAACGTTTACATAAACATGTTTTAATTTGTACCAGTATTTCTATAACAATCATGCATATATATTTTCAAAGTAGATATTCCAAGTCATTGGTTTTCAAGACACCAGTGCAATGTTCAGATTGTTAATTAATCCATTACAAGTTGATAATTATATTTTTACTAAACCCCTCTATTGTGGAAAATTATTGATGCATGCAGTAAAAGACTGTAATATAACAATATGTAAATGTTTTGACATTATCATCATCAGCAGAGTTATGAAACTGTATCAAAATAGTTCACTTTTTGTTCTATACATAGAAACTTAAGTCAAAGTGACTCTTTATAACAACTAGAGCAGTTCATCCAGTAATCTATGAAAATATCCCCTATCCTAAGACCATTCCAATGTTTCCATTTGGGTTCTGAATTGTATATAAATGATGCATTAAATGAAATAGTTATCTTTTTTTTTTGGATAATGTGTTTTATTAATGTGAATACATATAAAAGGACCAGCACTAATTGACCAACAATTCACTGGATAATTTTTCCCAAAAGTTTGTGCCAATGAAAAAAATGAAAAGTACACATCAAAAAGGTCAGAAATTCTGTGTGAATAACGTTTGTTCTTCAAAGATGAGAAAGAAACAATTATCCTCAACCTGGATTTTTTATATCATCCAATTGTGCTATCATTTGAGTCTTGCTACCTCTCAAGCTGTTGTTCAAAGCAACACAATCGTTTATGGGAACAATCCTCCAGAATATGACAATGGTTATATTGTATTGGGCGGAGCTTACCTGGCATTTCAGGATATGACTACTGTTGCAATGTATGATACTGTTAAAGTTCAAAAAGGAGGTGCTTTGTATTACCTTAACAATGGTTTGGATGGTTTTAACATCATATCGGAAAATCATATTTTGGGATTTTTCAATTTTGAAAATAATGGAACTGTTGTTGTTGATGATAGAAATAGTACCACTGCTGGTACATGGAAAATAGATAACCATCTCTTTAGTTCCAGTTCCTTTATTAATACGGGTAGTATGATGTTCACTTCCAGTCATGGTGATACTATTGAAATTGGTTCTGAAGCAGTAACAAACACTGGCTATATCTATTCAAAAGGTGTAAGTGCAAACATGCCCCAAATATTTAAAATAGGAAACTTAGCAAACCCTTGGTATAATACAGGTACTATATGTCTAGCAAATACTTCTTTTGATTTGGAAAACCCTATTCACGGAGGTGGTTGCATAACGGTTGGTGAAAATTCAAAATTTGACATAGGTGGTATTGACGTCCAACAACAAACTGTTTATCTATCAGATAGTACGTCTGTTTCGAAGGTAACACACGGACAGGACGTCCGTGTTTATGGTCTTGGGAATGGGAATGGTTTTTTAACTCCACTGTTAGCATTTGAGAGTTTTAAGTATGACGCTCTTACAGGGATTTTACATGCTACAATCGGTTTCGGTGATGTGCTACATATCTCAGCTAATATTGGTAAGGGCTATAATTCATCATTATTTGAAGTTGTCGAGACCTTTGAGTTCCAGGGCACAAAGTACACTAATTACAATTACTTGAGATATAACGGGAAACCACCACAGAAGGCACCAGACATTTGTCAACCATGTGTTGAAGTTCCTTCCTATACATTTGAAGTCCCTGACTCTTATGAGACCACAAATGACCTAGGATTTAGTGAAACAATCTCTTTCTTTTCAACTTACAATGAAAATCACTTGCCAATGATAGGTACTACTACAATTTATACTCCTCCAGCTGTCTATACAATCACAAAGTCTGATAAAAGAACAACTGAAACGGATATTGTGAGTAGAGTAACTGGAATTGATAACAATAATCGTCCATTTACATATTATACGACAATCAAAGATAAAGACCAAATAAAAACAATAGTTACAAAATATGTAACAACCACAATCAGTGAAGGAAAAACAACAATGTGGACTACAACAATGACAGAACTAGTATCAAATATCACCACCACAGACTCCAACGGCAAGCCTACCACCATCGTCACCACCTACCCATCCCCAGCTGCCAGCGGCGCAGACTACACCACCGTGATCACCGGCTCTGACAGCAAGGCCCACACTGACATCGTCTCCCACATCACCACCACAGACTCCAACGGCAAGCCTACCACCATCGTCACCACCTACCCAT
>ERZ1036435.65-NODE-65-length-98252-cov-15.421968_pt1 | contig 98252 bp, 77 predicted proteins | sample MGYA00514223_ERZ1036435 | MGnify/ENA primary metagenome ERZ1036435 (study PRJEB33795, sample SAMN09464927) | human gut metagenome | host: Homo sapiens | place: USA: Stanford, California | collected 2016-08 | study: EMG produced TPA metagenomics assembly of the...
GGCTCTGGGGCGGGTCTCAAGAGCGTGATGAGGGGTCCGATAGGATGCCTGGGTGGGGGAGTGGCGAGGGGGCTGTTTTTGCCTCAAAGTGCATTCTCAAAGTGGAATATGCGAAAGGTGTCTATATTCCGGGCTTGGAAATCACCCGTTCTGCCCCGGAATTCCGCGGTTTTTGGAAGAAAATGGTCTTCGAGTGCAACAATTCACTCTGAAAGTGATTGTAGTCACATATAAAACATTCAAGTTAATTGTAGAGTTTTTTGAAACTCTTTCAAAAAACGCTCAAAAACCCCGGAAAATCAAGGAAAAATAGCCCATTCAACCTCTACTTGAGGGTGATTCAAGTTAAACTAGAAGCTTAGAAAAAGCTCTTGTTAAGATTGAATCTTGTTCGATACCCAAAAATAGCCCCAAAAAACCGCTGGAAAAGGCTTTTTGACCTGGTAGCTTTGAGTACGTGGTCACCGCGGTCCGCCGCGTAGCTCTCCGAAATGAATACTGCACCCCTCCATCACACGAGGAAACCCCCGCAACACACACGGGACGGTTACTGGACTTGCTCCATGCGGCATCACATTCGCAGGCCGACCGCCTATAGGCTTCTCACCTATAGACCACCTATCACTCAACCACTCTCGGGCGTCCGCGCCCCACGAAACACCAACAACGAGGACAACCCATGGCACTTCGCCCCCGCACCGTTAAGGCTGGCTCTCTCGCAGCCATCGCCGTACCCTCCGTGCTCGGTAGCACCCTGGTAGCACCCGCTTCCGCATTCGCACCCGTCGTTCAGGACATCCCCGGCGCAGCTACCCAGGCTCCGAAGTCCCTGTTCACCTCCACCGTGCAGCCCACCCTCTCGCAGGTTGCTGTGCAGATCCGCCAGCAGGCAGAACAGGCAAAGCAGACTCAGCAGGCTCCCGCAACGACCGCGGTTCAGCCCATCCAGAAGACTTACACTGCACAGGCTGCTCAGCCCGCACAAGCAACCCAGCAGGCTGCTCCCTCAGCTACCTTCCAGTCTGCACAGGCGGCACAGGCTGCACAGCCTTCCGCTCAGCCGACCCTGGCGCAGGTTGCACAGACCCCCGCAGCTACCCAGAATGTTGCCCCCACCGCTCAGCCTGCACAGGCTACCCAGGCGGCATCCGGTGTGGCGGCAACCCGCACCAACCAGACTTTCCTGTCCTACACCTCCCCGGCGGGTACCACCTCGCAGTACCACGTCTACGCTGAGGGTGTGGACTTCTCCAAGCCCGTTGGCGTGGTCTTCTACTTCGATGGTGACTACTGGCGCAACGACCAGTCCAAGGTCTACGACCCCTCCGGTGAACTGGCTCAGATGGCTGCATCCGCTGCGGCACAGAACATGCTGTTCGTGCCCGTCATCTCCCCGGATACCAACCGTTACGATGCTGGCGTGACCTGGTGGGAAGACATGGAGCGTAACGGCGAGTTCTTCCGCTCCTTCGCTTCCTCCTTCATTGCGGCTAACGGTGTGGACTCCTCCAACGTGTGGACCATGGGCTACTCCGGTGGCGCTGAGTTCATCACCTACGAGCTGAACACTAAGCCCCAGACCTGGCGCAACGGCGGCGGATCCATCATGATTGCTGGCGGCGGCCTGGACGAGGGCACCCCCTCGGCTGCGCTGAAGTCCCAGCCCATGTTCTGGTACGCAAACTCGAACGATGGCTCCGGCGAGACCTACCCGCAGACCTGGAGCGCACGAGGGGCCGTTGAGGGCGGCTACAACGCCTACCGCAACGCCGGCTACACCAACGCTTCCGCGACCGTTCTGAACGGCTCGGGCCACTTCGACTACAACTTCTCGCAGATTCTGAGCAACTCGCTTACCAAGGGTAAGGCAACCGCCGCTCCCAAGGTCGAGCAGAAGGCTGAGCAGAAGAGCGAACAGAAGTCTGAGCAGAAGCAGAACACTCAGCGTGCCCGCACCATGAGCTCCGCAACCTACCAGAGCTACACCTCCCCGGCGGGCACCACCTCCCAGTACCACGTGTACGCGAACAACCTGGACTACTCTAAGCCCGTTGGCGTGGTCTTCTACTTCGACGGTGACTACTGGCAGCGTGACGAGTCCAAAGTCTACACCCCCGACGAGGGTATGCTCGCGGCAATGGGCAAGATCGCTAACGCCCGCAACATGGTCTTCGTACCGGTTATCTCCCCGGACACCAACGCATCCGGTGACGGCATCACCTGGTGGGAAGACATGGACGCTAATGGCGAGTTCTTCCGCTCCTTCGCGAAGTCCTTCGTTAGCCAGAACAACCTGGACGCTTCCCAGGTGTGGACCATGGGCTACTCCGGTGGCGCCGAGTTCATCACCTACGAGCTGACCGACCACAACACCGCATGGCGTAACGGCGGCGGCTCCATCATGGTTGCAGGCGGTGACTCGGACGGCTCCGTGGACGCTGACGCAACCACCAAGGCATCCCCGATGTACTGGTGGGTTGGCGCGAAGGACACCTCCGGTAACACCAACCCCGTCACCTGGAGCGCACGAGGCGCAGTCGAGTCCGGCTACAACGCATACCTGGGCGCTGGCTTCTCCGACGCCCGCGTGAAGCTGATTGACGGCTTCAGCCACCACGACTACGACCTGCCGCACATCCTGGCGTCCTCCCTGGACTTCGCCGGTAAGACCCCCGCGCTGGGCTACACCGACGTGTCCTCTTCAAACCCGAACTACAACGAGATCAGCTGGAACTCTGATCGCCGCATCATGCTCGGCTTCGCGGACGGCACCTTCCGCCCGAACGCATCGGTCAACCGTGCGCAGCTGGCAACCTACCTGTACCGCGTGGCTGGTCGCCCCGCCGCGAACGCACCGGCTGTTTCGCCGTTCAGCGATGTTCCGGCGAACCACCCCGCGTACAAGGAGATTTTCTGGCTGAGCCAGCAGGGCATCAACGGTAGCGACTTCCGCCCCCTGGAGGCCGTCACCGAGTCCACCATGGCTGAGTTCATGTACCGTGCAGCTGGCTCCCCGGCACAGGCTCAGGGCGGCTACGCGTCCCAGGCTCTGGCGTGGGCCGCCTCCAACGGTATCGGTACCGGCTCCACCTCTTCGGATGCGGTCACCCGCTCCGCGATGGCAGGCTACCTGTACATCTACGCGAACTAAAGCTCGCACCCCTTAACACATAAAGATCCGCCCCGTTCCTGAACTCATCAGGAACGGGGCGGATTCTTTATGGGTTTAGCTCAAGAAGCTATGCGCTAGACCAGGCATGAGAATCTCAGGCTTAGAGAGTCTGGGTGGGGAGTTCCACAGCCAGGGGAGTCGGAGCTGCCGGAGCGTTCTTTGCCTTCAGAGCGGCCAGGCGAGCGTCCAGCTCGGTCTCGCGCTCCATCTGGTCCAGGGTGTTGAACTGTGCATCCAGGGAGGAAGCTGCCAGCTCCTGCTGACCGATGACGCGTGCCTCTTCGCGGCGAACCTTCTCTTCGAAGCGGCTCATCTCGCTGGTCGGGTCCAGAACGTCGAACGCCTTCAGAGCGTCGTTCACCTGGGTCTGAGCTGCTGCAGTCTTCTGACGTGCGGTCAGCTCATCGCGCTTGTACTTGACCTCTTCAAGCTTGGAGCGCATCTTCTCCAGGCCGTCCTTGAGCTGGTTGACAACCTGAGTCTGGGAAGCCAGCTGAGGCTCAACAGCCTGTGCAGCCTTCTCAGCCAGCAGCTGCTTGTTCAGAGCAATCTTCGCGAGGTTATCGAACTTGTCAGCGTTGGCAACGTCGCCAGCTGCGCGGAACTCATCAGCCTTGTTAGAAGCTGCCAGAGCCTTGGTGCCCCACTCCTGAGCGGCCTTGACGTCCTCAGCGTGGTCCTTTTCGAGCAGTCGCAGGTTGCCGATGGTCTGTGCTACTGCAGCCTCCGCCTCGCGGATGTTGTTGGTGTAGTCACGAACCATCTGGTCCAGCATCTTCTCCGGGTCCTCAGCTGCATCAATCAGAGCGTTGATGTTTGCCTTAGTGAGCTGTGCAATACGGCCGAAGATGGTCTGCTTAGCCATAATCTCCTACTTTCTGTTCACGGGCTGCGGGGGAGCACTACGCTCCTCGTGAGCCGTGCCCGTATAACTAATTATGTGGCAGATTTCTGGGTGCATGCTGTGAAAATGATGCACGCCTGATTTCTGCAACCTAAACTTTTGGTAAATTACCTCAGGTGTTTTCCGACTGGGGAAGAAAGCGGTGAGGTAAGCTAGCCACCCCGCCGGTCAGACTGTAGAAAAACCTACAGAAACCGACCGACAGAATCGTTAGCATCGGAGGCGGTTAGAAGCTACCGCCGTCACCGCCGCCGCTACCCCAATCGCCGCCGCCGCTGAAGCCTCCGCCCCAGCTGCCGCCGCTACTACCGCCACCGCTGTGGCCGCCGCTGCTACCCCAGCTACTGGTGCCGGAGTTCATTGCGGTCATCAGAGCGCCCAGCAGCAGGCCCTTTGCCAGGTCACCGCCGAAGCTACCGCCGCCGCGGTCATTCTGGTTGTTGTAGTAGTTGCCGACCTCGCTCTGAGCGCGGTTCTGCGCGTCGGTCGCCTTCTGGATCGCCATGTTGGCTTCCTTCATGGCGTTCAGCGGATCCGAAGAAGCCAAGCGCTGAGCCTGACCCAGGTGACGCTCCGCCTCAGAAACAGCGGTCAGGGTCATCGGGCCCACCGCAGCACGGCGGTTATTAATGTAGCTACGCGCACCGTTCACCGCAGCGTAGGCAGAACGCATCGTACGATCCAGGTTCTGCGAAGCCGCACGAGAACGCTCGCGGGTAGCACGCATATTCGTCATTGCCTTATCCAGCTCGGCGGAAAGCTGACGCAGCTGGTTCGCCAGAGTCAGCGGGTCATTCGGGCGAGCCGAAGCGCTCTGGTTGACCTGGTTGAGCACCGCCTCCATACCGGCAGCGACCGCACCCAAATCATCGCGGCGCTGAGATGCAGCCAGGCTCTTCGCCTCAGCCACGTCACGCTGAATGCTCAGCAGGTCGGTGCTCAGACCCAGCTGAGCCTGCTCCAGCTCATGCGAGCGGGTATTCACTGCCGCACCCAGCGCCTGAATCTGCGAGGCGGCTTCCTCAGCGGTGCGCAGGTGAGCAACCGCCTCCGAACGAGCCATCGCAACGGTCGCCTGAGCCTTCTCAACCTCCGCAGCACACAGCACCATGTTCGATTCCAACAGGGTAGGAGTCTTCGAAATGGGCTCCAGCGCGCTGGGCAGGTAACGTTCCTTCAACGCGCGGTACTGGGCGGCAATCTCCTCCACCGAGGCACGCAGCTGCGGCAGACGCTGAGCCAGAGCCTCAATAGCCTGCGGTGCCTCCTGCTCCAGGTTGCGCAACTGAGCCAGCTTAGCGTCCTGCTCCTGAGCAATGCGGGTGACTTCCTGAGAGTTATCAATAATCTCAGTCAACCAGGCACGCTGCTCAGCCTCGGTATCCGGGATGCTATCGGTCAGGAGCTGCTGACGCTGGAAGGACTTACGCATCAGATCCTCAGCACGCGCAATCTCCTGGGCGAACTCAGCAACCTGCTGATCGCTGTACTGTGCGCGCGCAAAATCCAGTTCCTGCTTCGCGTGGCTCATCGTCGTATCAGCCTGCAGCAGGGCGCTACCGGCGCGAGTGCGCAGCTCCTCCAGCGGAACCTCCGGAATGGGGGAGTAGTTACGAGGCGCACCGTAGGAACGCTGAGGCTGCTGCTGAGCGTTCTTCTTCTTGCGGCGGCGGTACATCGCGTAACCGCCAGCACCCACGGTCGCCGCCGCACCCACACCGAGCACGCCGGATACAACACCCGAAGAGCTACCGCCCTTCTGAGCCTCGATACCCTCAACTGCGGCAAGAGCCGCACCCGAATAGTCGCTATTCTGCAGCTTCGGTTTGATGTAGTTCTGGTACACCTTCGTCTGCTGATCACTCGACAGGGTCTTCGTGCTACCCGCCAAGAAATACGCCTGGCGAGACTCGGTAGCAATCACCAGCACCACATCGGCAGAACCCCAATTGTTCTTCGTGGCAAGCGCCTTCGTCCAGCTCGAAGAAGTAGACGGGTTCTCAAACTTATCGATGACCACTACGTGCAAATCCACGTTGTGCTTCTTCGACAGAGCAGAAATCTTAGACTTCAGGGTAGCGGTATCACCCAAAGAGTTCGTGGAATCGTACACGGTGGTGCCCGTAATCTGCATCGGGTCAGCAGCCTGAGCAGACGTGCTCAAAAATGCAGAACCAGCCGGCAGAACCACCGGGGCACAAGAAAGACCTGCCGCCAGCACTGTGGCACCCAAGATAGTGCGCAGGCGAGGGCGTGCGGGACGAATCTGACGCGCAAAGGCGTGCTCGGTCATGGTCTTTCCTCCGTTGTCGTGAAGTATGAACGGACCTGCACTTCACGGCGTGCTTGTTCATCGCACACCTTAGTGCTGGTCACATTATTAGTGTAGCTGTGGCACAGCCACACAGACGCACAGATACGAGAATATTGCGCCGCTGTTTGCCGACCGTTTACCGACTTCCCAGGCTTTATACAGGAAAGCTGGTATACAGGAAAGCCGGTATATAAGAAAGCCAGGGTCTAGGCTCATGCTAGACCCCGGCTCACCGGCTATTCAGTTAGTTAGCGCCGGCGCGCAATCTTCAGATTGCTCATCAGGTGCTCCACTACCTCCGCGGCATCAACATCGTGGATACTCTGTGCTATGCCGTTCACCACCTGAACTCGTGAAGACGAGGCGAACATCCAGCCTAAGAACTGCACAGTATTCAGCAACCTAGAACTGCGATCTGCCTGTTCCCGCATCTGTGACCACAGGATGCGGGGGACCGGCACGTCACGACCCCTATACTCCCGGGAGCTAGCGTGAGCCTCCAGAAGCTCAGCGAGCGCCTCAATATTTTCGGTCAGCTCCTTCAAATCCTCATCCCCGGCAGAAGGGCCGACGTAATACCGATCAACCAGGCTCAAAGGCATGTAACCGCTACAGCTACTCACCCACGCCAGCTTCAAACGTAGATTCTGCAGGCGAAGCACCTGCCGTAGAAGCCGCGAATGAGTGCGCAATACCGACAGCGGCATGGAAGATAGCCTCTTCTCCTCCGAAAGCAGACCCTCGAAGGAGCCTTCCCCGGAAAACGCCTTATACGGATCCGAGACGCCCGCTAGAAGCACCGGTCCCTCGTAGTGAACGAACGCCAGAACCTCGGGAACACTCGAGAGGGAACGGATGCGCTCGCCAATGGTCGGAAGATCCTCCCCATCCGGGGCGTACTGTTCGCGGCTGAACATCAACGTCTGGATAGGCTGCTCGGCAAGGTCGGGCGAGTCATGAGCAAGCGCCCGCAAATCGGTCACGACCTCCGCCAGAACGCCGTCCTGCTCAACCTGCAGAAGCTCCTCCAGGAGCTCAATGACAGAGCGCGCCTGCAAGCTCAAGACCGCGGCGCAGAACTCCGCATCCTGAAGCTCAAGACGCACCTTCTCCAGGCGCTCTTCCAGCGTGGACTGCACGCCCTTGAGCTCAAACTCGCTCAGCTGTTCCGGGCGGAGCATACGGTGCGTACCGTCCTCGCCGGAACGGTAGAAAAGCTCGCTAAACTCCAACGTAGACTGAACGCCCTTCAACGCCCGCTCTCGCAACTCGGGCAGAACGTCAAAGGCAACTTCGGTCATCTCATTCCAGACCTTGACCTCATCGAGATTCGAGTCCTTACGAACAGTCTTCTTCCAGGTCTCGGCAAGCTGCATGGCGCGATCAAAATCGCTCAGCTCCACAAAAGCCGCCAGCTTCTGCGCGCTCTCACGTAGATAACGCACCGCGTAGAGACGGTCGCTCAAAGAGTCCGGGAGGGTATCCTCCAGCAGACGCCACCGGAAGGTGCGCTCAAAGCACTCCTCGGTCAGGCTAATGACGGTGGCGCTCAGGGAGAGCGCATGATCGCGAGCAAACGCGAAAGAGCCCGGGGTATCCGCCAGACGAGGCAGGGACGTATAAAACTCCAGCGCCCCGCTCAGCTTCAGCCGAGATACCCGGATGGTTTCTTCCAGCTCAGCGGCAAGTACCGTGCGGTCAGCCTGGGCAGTCTCCTTGAAACTGTGCAACGGAGAAACCTGCGCACGCTCCAGCGTCTGCAGGTTCATGACCGCACGCATGAGATAGTTCTCAAGAATATCAATCTGCTGCAGGCGCGGACGCTGATTCAGCGGAACATGATTCTCCTGCGTGCCGACCAGCAGATGCTGCGGAACACCGCTAATCGACGGCAGCGCAAAGACCTCATCCTCTGATGTACTGACAGAAAGCACCATGGGGTAGCGGCTGCGCTGTGCGTTCTCTAGAGGGGGAATGAGCTTGAAGTTGGTGCTCAAAGAGAATGGGTCGGAGGGTGCCGGGTTACTCTTGGGAGTCTGCTGGGCGGCCTCCTGTTGCGGGCGCTCTTCAGGCTGCGCCGGGGTGTTCTGGGGCATGCTCTGCCGCTCCTGGGTTTCTGCTGAATGGCTTTGCGCCGAGTGGTTCTGTGCTGAATGGTTCTGCGCTGAAGAACCGGAGACACCACCGGCCTGCATCGGCTCCAGCGGGGACGGTGCAGCCAACGGCTGCTGAGGGGGCGGAGGCGAGTGCACCTGAACCTGCTGACTCTGCTGAGCACTATGACCCGGCTGAGCACTATGACCCGGCTGCGCTGGCTTCGGCTGGTAGTGCATCGGGTAGCTCACCGCGCCCTGTACCTGCTGAGGGGGTACCTGCTGATTGGGTGCTTGCGTGGGCGGTACCTGCTGATTCATCGCCTGGTTCTGCTGCTGTTGCAATACCTGCCGCCTAATCTCACGCGCACGACGGCGCGAAGGGCTCAACGACGCGAAAAACGCTACCGCCGCGCAGATCAGAACAAATATAAGCAACGCATACAGGCGTGTTGCGCCATCCAAAGAAGACGCCACCGCCGCAGGCATGACCGGCAGCGCGCCAACAAGAGCGAAAACAGCAGAAATAATCCTCATGACTTCACCATAACCCAGCTAAATCCCGGGTGCTCGCAACGCCGTTGCCTTACCGCATACTAAAAGGGAAGTAGCCGGGGTGCCGGGTGCTCTCCGCCAGTGCTTCCCGCATCCGCCTCACAATTAAAGGACGATGCGGCGTGCGCCCTCATGTAGGGGCTCACGCCGCATCGATCATCACTCAACTCATTATCACACCCGGGCCGGTCCTCACACCGACCCTTCGGGACATACTGGGGATTCTCGCCCCTCCCGGTGCAGGGCTCTCATCTCCCGCCCCGGAAAACTATCAAACTCTATACGCTACCTACCGGCAGTCAGTGCGTGGGTAGCCATCTGCTGAGCCAGCTCGGAGGCCTTCTCCGCACGATGACGGCGGTACACCATTCCCGAGCAACACGCCACAATACCCGCACCGATACCGATGGAGCTTGCCAAGACCGCACAGAAAATCAGGGTTCCGATCATCATGGGTTTCTCCTTTACCTTTGTCCTTTGCCTTTGTTCTCGGCTCTATGTGCCTTCAACATTACGGACTGACCCTGTGTTCAAGCTGTGTACCAAGAAGCGTCATGCTGTGTAAACCGTGGAGAAAAACTGGGCGCTTTAAAAGAGAAACCTGAGAGTGAGTAGCGAACAAAGCCCCAAAATAAACTAGCCGTCGGGTGAATCGCCGGGTGCCTCAAGACCGGCTAATCTACCCCAAATGAAAGGGCGAGAGAAAAATTCCCAGGGAACTCCCCGATAACCAACAGCAAAAAAATATCGAACGCCATAAAACACCCTCTACAGTAGAAAGATAGCGTGCGCCCAGGGTGACGCACACGCGCGACTCTAGGAGAACTTATGACTCAGAACAACGGATGGTCTTACGGCGGCAATGACGGCGTCACGGATGCAACCCGTCCCATGCAGAACGTGAGCGGACAGGCAAACTACCAGCAGGGTCAGAACGCATACCCGCAGGCATATGCCTCTCCCGGATACACCTACCCCCAGGCAGCGGCTGCTCAGGTCGCTTCGGCACAGTCTGCACCCCAGAACACTGAGAACAACAAGCGTTACGGCGCCGGTGTTGTGCTCACCGCAGCTCTGCTCGCAGCCCTCGTCGGTGGTGGCGTCGGCGCGGGCGTCGGAGGCGGCATCGCGGCATCGAACAACAGCTCCTCCAGCTCCTCCTCCCGCGGCTCCGTGAGCTCCAATATCAGCAACTCCTCCACCGTGGCAGGCGTAGCAGAAACCGCGAAGAAGGTCCTGCCCTCTACCGTGACCATCGTTGCTTCGAACGGCTCCTCCTCCGGTGGCGGTAGTGGCGTTATCCTCGACAAGGAAGGCCACATCCTCACCAACCACCACGTGGTTACCCTCGAATCTTCCAGAGAAGCATCCACCATTGAGGTGCGCCTGAGCGACGGCACCGTACGCACCGCAACCGTAGTGGGCCTGGACTCTGCCGCTGACCTGGCGGTCCTGAAGATTAACCCCTCCGGCCTGGACCTGCAGCCCATCACCTGGGGTGACTCCTCCAAGCTGGTCTCCGGCGAGGTAGTGGTTGCCCTCGGCGCGCCGTATCGTCGTAGCGAATCGGTAACCTCCGGCGTGGTCTCGAACGCAAACCGCGTGCAGCCTGCCGACACGAAGGGCCAGAACTACATCCCCATGGTTCAGGTTGACGCTCCCATCAACCACGGTAACTCCGGCGGCCCGCTGGTGAACCTCAAGGGTGAACTGGTCGGCATCAACGCGCAGGGCCAGGCAAGCCAGGACGGTGGCACCGCCGACGGTATGGCGTTCTCCATTACCTCCAACTACGCCAAGCGCATCTCCTCCGAGATCATCGCCAAGGGCAAGGCAACCCACGGCTACCTGGGTGCGAGCGTGAAGAACAGCCCTGCGGACACCGGTTCGGGCTCGTCCAAGCTCATCCCCGGTGGCGTTGAAATTGCCTCGGTAGAATCTAACAGCCCCGCCGCGAAGGCAGGCCTGCGATCCGGCGACGTCGTGATTGAAGCCGACGGTCACGCCGTGACCAAGAGCGAAGAGCTCAACGGTACCGTACGTGCCGCAGCGGCAGGTTCTGATCTGAAGCTGAAGGTTAAGCGCGGCTCCTCCACCCATGACATCACCGTGACCCTGGGCGACGCCGACAGCCAGAAGTAAACAGCCAGAAGTAAAACGCGCTCTGCTTTGAACGGGTAGAAACGCGGTTGGGAAACACCCGCTCAGCCGGCTCTAGTGTTCAGCAGGACTAACCGCTCAGCATGAGCGCACCACGGCGTACGCAAAGAAAGCTCCCACCCCATACGCGGGGTGGGAGCTTTCTTTCGTTAGTACAGCAAACTGTATTGGCGTTGTAGATTAGGGGAGAATTAGACGTCCTCGAGAACCTCACCCACGCGCTTCTGCAAAGCCGGGACAACCTCCTGCTCGAACCACGGGTTCTTCGCCTGCCACCTAAAATTCAGTGGCGAAGGATGCACTAGCGGCAGGAATCGCGGAAGGTAGGACTCCCACGCACGAACCGTCTCCGTCAGGTTCTTCTGCGCCTTCGGGGCGTGCACACCATCCAGGTAGTGCTTCTGAGAGTACGCGCCCACCAGCAGAATCAACTGAACATCCGGCATGAGCTCGAGCAGCTGTGGATGCCACTTCGGCGCGAAATCCTTACGAGGCGGGTTATCGCCGTGCGCGCCCTTGCCGGGGTAATAGAAATCCATCGGCAGCAGCGAAATCAGGTCGGGATCGTAGAACTGCTCGTCCGTCACGCCCATCCACTCGCGCAGCTTCACTCCGCTCGGGTCATTCCACGGGATGCGGCTCTCCTGCGCGGCACGCCCCGGCGCCTGACCAATCACCACGATGCGCGCCTTTGGGGACGCCGAATAGACCGGCTCCCAACCCTGCTCCGTGAACTCCCTATTCTGCGGATCCTGGCGAATCTGCTCAGCCAGGGGAGGGCGCGTCTCCAGAATCTGCTGAACCAGCGGTTCCGGCAGATTATGGTGTGCTGCAGCCATGCTAGATAGCGCCTCCCTCAAAACCGTTCTGACGCCACGCCTCAAAAATCGCAATGGACGCAGAATTAGCCAGGTTCAGCGAACGGCGACCCGGCTTCATCGGAATCTTCACGCGTTCGGTCACGTGCGGGTCCTGCTGAACCTCAGCGGGCAGACCCACCGACTCCGGACCAAACATGAACACGTCACCGGGACGGTACTCAATATCCGCATACGACGTCGAAGCGGTCGTCGTGAACGCAAAAACACGCTCCGGGGCGAGTGCCTCCCACGCATCCTCGAGGGTCTCGTGCACCGTCACCACCGCCAGGTCGTGGTAGTCCAGACCCGCACGGCGCAGATGCGCATCATCAAAGTTAAAGCCCAGCGGCTTCACCAGGTGCAACTCAGCGCCAGTAATCGCCGCCAAACGGATAGCATTGCCGGTATTGCCCGGAATCTCAGGGGTATAGAAAAGAATCTTGAACACGTTCCTAAGTGTACCGCGCAGCCCCCGACCAGCCCGGAACAGCCCCCGACCAGCATTGAGCGTCCCGGGGCAGTAGCGCTCGCCGACCCAGCCGCAGGTGAACACGCCTAGAAGAGCTCGGACAGGGCGCGATAAAATAAGCGAGGCGAAAAAGTCGCCAAACAACCCAGCAGGAGGAACCATGAGCGCAGAAACCAACCGTCAGAACGGCCGCGTCTACCTCGACCACGCCGCCACCACCGACGTACTGCCCGCCGCCATCGACGCCATGGTCGAACAGATGCGCAACGGCGGCAACCCCTCCTCCCTGCACGCCGTAGGACGCGACGCCCGCGCCACCGTCGAATACGCCCGCGAACGCATCGCCCGTGCCATCGGAGCCGACCCCGCCGAGGTTATTTTCACCTCCGGCGGCACCGAAGCGGACAACCTCGCCGTTAAGGGCATCTACTGGAAGCGCCGCGAAGAAGACCCGCAGCGCACCCGAATTCTCGTCTCCTCCATCGAGCACCACGCCGTGGAAGAAACCTGCGAATGGCTCGAAAAGGCAGAAGGTGCGCAGCTCGAATGGATCCCCGTAGACGAGCACGGTAGCGTCAACCCGCAGACCGTTCGCGAGCTCATCGAAAAGAACCCCGAAGATGTCGCCCTCGTGACCGTCATGTGGGCGAACAACGAGGTCGGCACCGTACAGCCCATTCCTGAAATTGCCGCTATCGCCGCCGAATACGGTATTCCCGTGCACTCGGATGCGGTGCAGGCATTCGGTGCGGTCCCCATTGATTTCCACGCCAGCGGGGTAGCGACCCTCGCCATCTCGGGCCACAAGATCGGCGGCCCCATGGGCATCGGCGCGCTGGTTGCAACCCGCGCCGTGCAGCTGACCCCCGTGCTTCACGGAGGCGGTCAGGAACGCTCCGTACGCTCCGGCACCATCGACGCGCCCGCCATCGCAGGTTTCGCGGAGGCCGCCGTACACTCGGTTCAGCACCTCGACGAAGAATCCGCCCGCATCGCCGCGCTACGCAACGAACTCGTTGCGGCAATTAGCGCGCTTATCCCGCAGGCGCACCTGAGCGGCGAAAACCCGCTCACCGAAGAATACCCGGGCCAGAAGCGACTGCCCGGCAACGCCCACTTCACCTTCGAAAACGCCGAAGGAGACACCCTGCTCTTCCTGCTGGACATGCAGGGCATCAGCAGCTCCACCGGCTCCGCCTGCAACGCCGGGGTGACCCGCCCCTCCCACGTGCTCATGGCAATGGGCATGGACGAAGACACCGCCCGCAGTGCCCAGCGCTTCACCCTCGGCCACTCCACCACCGGAGCCGATATTGCGCGCCTCATCGCGGCACTACCCGCCGCCTACGAACAGGCTGCAAAGGCGGGACTGTCCTCGCAGCTGCCGGACGCCTCCCGCTGGCATTAGAAACCCAGAAGAGAAGATACCGAACCGCCCTCAGCCTGCAATCTCAGCGTTCGCTGAGGGCTGGCTGAGGGTGCACTGCCCAATATCCCGCCGAGCCCCTGCGTACAATGGGTAGCTACAGTAACGGAAAGTCCGCCCGCACACAGGGCACGCTCCGAACGTTCCTAGAGGCTCAACACAACAGAAGGATAGGCAGTGAAAATTCTTGCAGCTATGAGTGGCGGCGTTGACTCCGCAGTCGCCGCAGCCCGCGCCGTAGAAGCAGGACACGAAGTAGTCGGCGTTCACCTAGCCCTATCCCGCATGCCCGGCACCCTGCGCACCGGCTCCCGCGGCTGCTGCACCCTCGAAGACTCCATGGACGCCCGCCGCGTCTGCTCCCAACTGGGCATCCCCTTCTTCGTCTGGGACTTCTCCGAACGCTTCAAGGAAGACGTCGTCGACGACTTCATCTCCGAATACGAAGCCGGACGAACCCCCAACCCCTGCATGCGCTGCAACGAAAAGATCAAGTTCGCCGCGCTACTCGAACGCGCCCTCGCACTCGGCTTCGACGCCGTAGTGACCGGCCACTACGCCCGCGTCATCACCACCGAAGACGGCAACCGCGAACTGCACCGCGCTGCCGACTGGGCGAAAGACCAGTCCTACGTGCTCGGCGTGCTCACCCACGAACAGCTCAAGCACGCCTGGTTCCCCCTGGCGGACACCCCCTCCAAGGCACAGGTGCGTGCGGAGGCGGCAGAGCGCGGCTTCTCCGTGGCGAAGAAGCCGGACTCCTACGACATCTGCTTCATTCCCGAAGGCGATACCCGCGCCTGGCTGGGCGACCACATCACAATGCGCCCCGGCCTCATCAAGGACACCCACGGCGAGGTGCTCGGCGAGCACCCCGGCGCGCAGGCATACACCGTAGGCCAGCGCAAGGGCCTGGCACTGGGCCGCCCCGCCGCCGACGGCAAGCCCCGCTTCGTGCTGGAGGTGCGCCCCAAGGAAAACGAAGTTATCGTCGGCTCCCGCGAGCTGCTTGCCGTGCACGAAATCCGCGGTATCCGCGCCACCTGGGCGGGCGTACCCGTAGAACAGGCGGCACGCTTCCTGGAAGAGCCCGCACAGCTGGGCGCTCGTAGCGAAGAGTTCGAGGTGACCGCACAGGTGCGCGCGCACGCTGACCCGGTCCGCGCCAAGGCGTACATGACCTGGGCACCCGACCCCGAAGCTGAAGAAGAAGGCACGCTGCGCCTGGAAACCGTAGTGCGCCTCCTGGACCCGCTCTCCGGCGTGGCACCGGGACAGACCATGGTGCTCTACCAGGGCACTCGCGTACTGGGCCAGTCCACCATCGCCCGCGCCTACTCGCTGGACCGCGAAGACATTCAAGAAACCCTGTCTGCTGGCGCCTCCACCAGCGCCGACTAGCCGCACAGAATAGCCGCGTACCCCGCTATTCGCAGCTGTTGCCGCAACAGCCTGCTCGAGCGCAACGCACAGAAGACCACAACCGGACTGAGGAGAGACCGATGACTGCCGAACACACTTCCTGCGAATTTGACCCCCACGCCACCTCCATGGGCGATGAAGTCGCGCCGGAGGTTTACGAGGAGCTCTTCGCCATGCGCCGCTCCATCGACAACTTCGATGCAGCGTTGGTGCACATCCTCGCGGAGCGTTTTCAGGCAACCAAGCGCGTGGGCGTCCTGAAGGCTGAGCACAACCTGCCCGCCGGCGACCCCGGCCGTGAAGAGGCACAGATTGCTCGCCTGCGTGCCATGGCGAAGGAATCCAGCCTGGACCCGGAATTCGCGGAGAAGTTCCTGAACTTCATCATCTCTGAGGTGATTCGCCACCACGTGCGCATCGCGAACGAGCACGCTGACCAGGACGAAGAGACTGAAAAGTCTGAAAGCTAAGACTTTCTAAGATTTCACCCTCTTCGAGATCTCAGCCTCTCCGAAAAGCCCCGCTCTCATCCCTGCTGAGCATCCATCGTGCTGAGCGTCCAGCGGCAGAGCATCGACCCGCCCGCACTTTTCCCTAACCTGTCTTAACCTCACTCGTTTATGCCCCCTCAATCTTCCTCCCGCCAGAATGCCCGCACCGAGCCGGTGCCGGAGCGCCTGCTACTGCCCGGTGAGTACCGTGCCCCCGAAGGCGACGAACTGACCGAGCAGGACCTTGCTACGCTCGCTACTGAGCGTCCGCTGGTGCGCGCTAGCGGTCGGGGTGATTTTCCCGGCGATGATCTGGCTGAGGCGATGTCCCGTGTAGAAGGTGAGCTGGGTTCCCCGCACTTGCCGTTCCTGCCGCATCTGCCGGCGTTGGGCTGGCGGGCTACCCCGCTGGCACGCACCCTGGCGGTGTGCGAGGGACTTGCCTTTGACGGTGTCTCGTTTGGCTGGCGCATGGTGCATAGCGGCGGCAGGGGAGCGCGCGAGTCTGCCTTGGCGAAGGACCGTCTGCTCTCCGATATCAACCTTCTAGCTGACCGTGTGGGCGCGCAGAAGAAGAGGTTCACCTCCGGTGTTGAGGGCTCCGCTGCGGTGTATAAGATTCAGCTGGTTGGTCCGCTGACCCTCGCAGCCAGCATCTACCTACCCGGTGGCGAGCGTGCCATCAGTGATGCAGGGGCGAGCCGTGACCTGCTGGAATCGTTCTTGGAAGGACTGGAGCGTTGGGTGGAGTCTCTGCGTGAGGCTCTGCAGTCTCCCCAAGCGCTGATTGCGGTGCAACTGGACGAGTCGGAGTTTCAGCGTCTGATGGAGGGCTCTATCCCTACGGTGAGTGGCTTCCGTTCGTTGCCTTCGCTGCAACCTCACTACTATCAGCAGGTGTACCGTCGGGTGGCGGAGCGTTTTGTCGAACTCAATCTGCAGCTCATTCTGGATGTGGACGGCACCGCGCTCAAACCGGTGCAGGAGCTGAAGCTTCTGACCCAGCCCCGTCCTGCCCTTGACGCTTTGGCGCTGTTGAAAGCTATGCAGGTCGAGGGTGCCGCTCCCTGTGCTTTGCTGTTGCATCCTGACCGTGCCCGGTTGAAGGGTCCGGGCATGCTGCAGGTTCCTCCGCTGAGCGATCCTCGTTCCTGGGAACCTGTGGCGCAGCTTTTGGAGGCTCAGGCTCAGCTGTGGCTGCCGGTGGTGACTTCTGCACGGGTTCCTGATCAGGTGCGCCGTCTGTACAGCCTGTGGCGTGAGGTTGGTCTTGAACCGACGCAGTTGAATGCGCTGGGTTTGATGGCTGATGAGCACCCGCAAACGGGTTCGGTGCCTTCTGCACCCACCCCGGGTATGGTGAGTGTGCTGGACGCCACGGCTTCGTTGGCTCGGGTGACAGATTGTGCCCGTGCATTGGCTGAGTGCGCGGTATGATTGGAGAATCAGCATTTTTATGTAAGTATTTACGACTTTTCTTTAGGGAGGTACTGTGAGCGCAAGCGACGCACACACCATTTTGGTGGTTGATGACGATGATGCTCTGGCGGAAATGATTGGCCTCGTGCTCGCGCAAGAGGGCTTTAACGCTGTTTTCTGCGAAAATGGCGGCCGCGCTTTTGAAACTTTTATGCGCTCCACTCCCGATTTGGTGCTTTTGGATTTGATGCTTCCTGGCATGAACGGTATTGAAGTCTGCCAGCAAATTCGCCGCTCTTCTAATGTGCCGATTATTATGTTGACCGCTAAAAGCGACACTGAAGATGTTGTGAAGGGTCTTGAGGCTGGCGCTGATGATTACATTGCTAAGCCTTTTAAGCATGCTGAGCTTTTGGCGCGTATTCGCACTCGTTTGCGTCCGCGTGAGAGCCGCCAGCTGGTCGTGTCCATTGGCGATATTGTCATGGATATGGATGGTCGTACCGTCAAGTACCACAGCACTGAGGTTCCGATGACTCCTCTGGAGTTTGACCTGCTGGCTGCGCTGGTGCGCCACCCGGGTCAGGCGTTGAGCCGTCAGGAACTGCTGGATATGGTCTGGGGTTACACTGATGTGAGCGATTCGCTGGTAAACGTGCACGTCCAGCGTCTGCGCGCTAAGTTTGATGAGCTGGGTGCGGATCGTTTTATTCAGACGGTTCGTGGCGTTGGCTATAAGATTCCGACCGAGCTGGTGGGATCTTCCGGTAGCTAATCGGAACCTATTCATAGGCGAAGGGATAACCTGATTGTCTGTTGCGAAGTCGAGCCATGAGCACGGCGCTTTGACGGCGGAGGCGGTAGCCTCCGCCTCTTCGCGTACCCGCACTTCCAAGCCGCGTAAGGCGAAAAAGCAGAGTAGTAGGAGCCTGATGCAGCGCGCTCAGCGTCTATGGAAGGAATCTCTGCAGTTCCGTGCTTTGGGCACTGCGGGCATCATGATGTTCCTGAGCTTCTTGATGGTGGGTTGGTCCTTGTCGAGCCAGATTGCGACGAGTCTTTTTGAAAATCAGAAGGGTCAGGCGCTGGCGGAATCGGAGAGTGGTTTCCGCAACGTTCAGAGTGTGCTGGACTCCTCTGAGGCTCGTAGTGACAGCGAGATTCGCCGTAATGTGAGCCGTACCCTGACCGTCTTGGATGCGGGTAGTTCGGGTAAGCGCAATTGGATTCTTGTGCCTTTGGAAGGTCAAGGTAAGCAGGGCTTTATTCCCGAGCAGAGTAGTAATAATTCTTTGAATTCTTCGAGTATTCCGAATGATTTCAAAAAAACTGTTCGCGATAAAGAGGGTATTTTCTGGCAGACGTCTACGGTGACTACTGTCGAAAATAATCGTGAGCGTACCTATCCGGTGCTTATTGTTGGTACACATATTTCTATTGCACAGAACCCTAATTACGGTTTGTTCCTTGTGTACGATATGACGGATTCTTCCGCCACGATTGCGCATATTAACTTTGTTCTTTTTGGTGGTTTCTGTGCACTGCTTACTGTGGTGCTTTCTGTGGTGTGGATTGTGACTCGTTTTGTGGTCCGCCCGATTACGCAGACCGCTATTACCGCTGAGAAGCTGGCTGCCGGTGACCTGGATCAGCGTGTGTCTGTACACGGTGAGCATCAGGCGGCGCGTCTGGGCTATTCCTTCAACCTGATGGCTGACTCGCTGCAGGAGAAAATTGTTCAGCTGGAGCGCCTGTCGACTCTGCAGCAGCGATTCGTTTCTGACGTTTCGCACGAGTTGCGTACCCCGTTGTCGACGGTTCGTTTGGGTACTGAGCTTCTGTACGATACGCGTGACGAGATGGAACGCACGCAGAGCCGCACCGTGGAGCTTCTGCACGATCAGGTGGATCGTTTCCAGTCGATGCTTTCTGACCTGCTGGAGATTTCTCGTTTCGATGCCGGTAGCGCAATGCTGACCATCGACACTGAAGACTTCATGCGTGTGCTGTCGAATATTCTGCAGGAGGCTCTGCCGCACCTGGAGCGCACGAATACTAAGCTGAACGTGCATACGAGCCATGAGAGCATCATGGTTGATATGGACCGCGTGCGTATTGAGCGTGTGCTGCGTAACCTGCTGTACAACGCGATTGAGCACGGCGAGTCCCGCCCGATTGACGTGTACGTCGGTGCGAATGCCACGAACCTGGGTGTTGCGGTGCGTGACCACGGTATCGGTCTGTCTGAGGATGAAGCGGTTCAGGTGTTCAACCGTTTCTGGCGTGCTGATACTTCGCGTAAGCGCACCCTGGGCGGTACGGGTCTGGGGCTGTCGATTGCTGCTGAGGATGTGCGTCTGCACGGCGGCACGATTGAGGCGTGGGGCGAGAAGGGCCGCGGTGCCTGCTTTACGATGAACCTGCCGCTGATTCACGGTGCGCCTTTGGGTGAGTCGCCGGTTCTTGTGACGGGTGAGCCTGAGGCAATCTCGCATCGTTCGGCGACTGCGAAGGATACGCTGCCCAATATTGCTCCTCGTGTGAACATTGAGGACGAGCTCTAAGGGGTTCGGGCGGGGAGAGGCTTACGCTTCTGCCGTATATGGGTGTGTTGGTGTTGCTCGGCTGTATTTACGCTTATCCTTGCGTATTTGCACTGTTTACCCAGTACAATCAATGCAGGTATATTTTCACGGTGTTGCTATTTCACTGTGGTTATCTTTTCACCGCGCTGCGATGGCCTGCAGCGTTAGCAGGTGATGGTTTGTCTTTGTTCGTAGAGGAAGGTTAAGACCTCCATGTCTCACAGGGCTATTGTTTCTCGACGCGCCGTGCTGTCTTGGGGTGCGGTGTCTTTGGCGACGCTCGTGAGCTCTTGCGCGGGTCTTCCCTCAAACAATCGAGTGACTCAGCACAGTAGCGGTCTGGAAGTGAAGAGTGTTAATACTTCTCCGGCGCGTGCGCCGGGTCCGCTGGCGGGTGCTACTCCCGAGGCGATTATTGAGGGCTTCGTGCGTGCTGGTGTGGATAGCATTGAGAACTATGCGGTGGCGCGCCAGTATTTGAGTTCTTCTTTTGCGGGCCGTTGGAATCCTATGGGTACGACTCGTGTGTACCGTAATACGGTGCAGCCTCGTAGCGACGATAGCGGAACTGCTGAGGGGATGTACCATGTGCGTTTCCAGCAGACGGCGACTGTGAATAGTCAGGGTATTACGAGCACCTTCCCGGAGGCTCAGACTGAGACTCAGGATTTCACCATGGTTATGGAAGATAACCAGTGGCGTATTAGCTCCTGCCCGGATGGTCTGTGGCTGGATGGTGCCGAGTTTGAGCGCGTGTTTAGCCCGTGCCGCCTGTACTTCTACGATCGTGCGTTCCGTTATGCTGTGCCGGATATTCGTTGGTTCCCGCATACGGACCGTTACTTTGAGCTGCTGGTGCGTACCCTCATGATTGGTCCTGCATCCTACTTGAAGGATGTTGCGTTCTCGGCGTTGAATGAGTCGATGAGCCTTGAGACCGCTAACATGAGCGATAACCAGGATGTGCTGGTTCGCCTCTCGGGTGAGCACCTGGACGATAACCGTTTGGCGCGTGTGCGTGAGCAGATTATGCACGGCTTGGAGAACTTCTCGGGTCTGGGCAAGACTGAGGTTTTCTATAACGGCACTCTGATTCCTGAGAACGCGCCGAGCGGCTTTTCTGCGGTGAAGCTGAACCCGGGTGTTCCTGCCCGCACGGTTGCTATTAATTCGAACGGCCAGATGGTGGCGCGTGATGACTATATGAGCAATGCGGGTGAACAATTGCTTCTGCGTGGTGTGACCCAGTTGAGTTCCCCGGCGATGGGCTATTCGGCGGATGTTTACGCCTGCTTGGCGAACGATGCCGCGAGCCTGTACACGGTGTATCAGGGTACTGCCCGCCGCGTGTGGCAGAGTACCGCTCTGACTGCTCCCAGTTTTGATGCGTATGGCTGGGTGTGGGCAGCCGATGGTGAGGGTATTGTTCGTGCCTTCAAACCGGATTCTGAGGATGCAACCGAGCGTGAGCGCGGTGTTGATATTGGTCTATCCTGGCAGCGTAATTTGAGCTTTACGAGCGTGAACGTTTCGCACGATGGTGCCCGCATGGCGATTGTGGCCTCTACTGAGGGTGCGTCGGCTGTGATTATTTCCGGTATTGTGCGTGATGATGCCGGTAAGCCTCTGCGTCTGACGGAGATGGTGCGTCTGAGCTCTTCTGTGACTCCGCGTAATGCCCGTTGGGCTGGCGACCAGAGCGTCGTGGTGGTGAACGTGAAGAATGGTGAGTCTGAGGTGATTTCCCTCAGCGGTGAAGAGACGAAGCTGGACCGTCTGGATGGTGTGATGACCATTTCGACGGCGGATAATACGTCGAATATTATTGCTCACCGTTCTGACGGTTCGTGCTACCTGATGGAGGAGCGCGGCTGGATCCGCCTGGACACGACCCTGCACGAGATTAGTTACGCCGGTTAGCCCCTGTAGCGGGGAGCGGCGCGCGCGGAAAGGTTGTTTTTGGTGAGTTCAGTACAGCGTGGTTTGAACGAGCCCGTGAATGGGTCCTGGAGCAAGTCTCTGACCGGGCTTGCGGGCGCTCTCAAGAGCGCCAGCGGGGCTTTGGGCGAGGTATTGATGCCGCGTACTTGCCCGTGCTGTGCGGTGCCGGTCGCCTATGGGGCAGGCTCGCCACTGTGTGAGGCTTGCTTGCCGCAGTTGCGTTCGGCGTTGGCTAAGGTGGAGCGAGTATATGCTCTGCAACCTCTTGATGGCGCGGCTGCTCCCGAGGTGCGTGCGGCATCCCGTTATGAGGGGATCATGCCGCGTGCCCTGTTGGCGTTGAAGAATGCGGGCCGTACCGACCTGCTGCCCCTGTTGGGAGAGGGTTTGGCGCGTAGCGTGTACGAGCTTCTTCGGGCGCATCGGGTTGAGCTTCAGAGCGTACCGGGGTCTTCTATCTCTTCTGTGGGCACCTCCGCCGCACCGGTTGAGGTTCTGCTGATTCCGGCGCCGTCCTCTGCCCAGAGCGTGCGCCGCCGCGGCTATGCGCCGGCGAATCTTTTGGTGCAGGAGGCGGCGCGTCAGCTTAATAAGCGTCTGCCTGCCTCGGTGCGAGTGCGTGCCGTGGATGTCATCGGGTATGCGCCTCGCAGCCGGCGGGGGAGCGGCGCCTCCTTATCTTCTCGTGTGGGCGCTTCTCTCCTCGGTGCTTCTGAGACAAAGAACGAGCAGAAGAGCCTGGGCGCTGTGGGTCGTGCCGAGCGGATGCACGGTGCCTTGCGCGTTATGGAGCCTGCCCTGTGCGCGGATCGGGTGAGCATTATTTGTGATGATGTGGTGACCACCGGTGCGACCGCCTCTGAGATGGTGCGTGTGCTACAGGAATCCGGTTCGCGGGTGCTGGGCGTGTGTGCTGTGGCGGCGGTACCGAAAAAGGCTCAGACATAGCGTTTCTTGTAGTTAGTTGCAAGAGGTACACGATTTTTAGCGAATAAAGTTCGCAGACGGACGAATAGCTATTATTTAGGCTAAATATTTGTCATATCTAGTGATATGAAACATGTTTCGTACTAAAATATATACAAGGGAACGGCATTGAAGTCGAACCCCCGTACCGGGTCCAACCGGACGCGGTATAAGCCCCCAACCTGGAGGGAATGATCGTGGAAGTCAACATCTACGGCCGCAATATCAAGGTCACCGAACGCCTGGAAGAATACGTGAGCGACAAGGTTCAGAAGTTCGCTCAGCTCGGCGATAACGTGAAGGACATCGACGTCAAGTTCAGCAAGGACGGTCATCTGGGTGGCGAGTCCATCCGCGTTGAGATTACCGTTGTTGGTACTGGTCCTGTCCTCCGTTCCGAAGCCCAGGGTCACGACAAGTTCGCGGTCTTCGATGAAACCTACGGCAAGCTCCTGGAGCGTCTGCGCCGTGCACGTGACCGCCGCAAGCTGCACAAGCGCGGTGGCAAGCACCCCGTCTCCGTGGCGGACGCTACCGGCTCAATTCCTGTGGTTACCGAAGCAATTACCGAGATTCTGCTGCCGGATATTCCGGTGGAAGAAGCAGCATTCGATAACAGCGAGGTCACCCTCGCCGACGAGGCAGCATCTCCCATCGAGATTCGCCACAAGAGCTTCAAGGGTGAGCGTCTGACTCCCGCAGAAGCTGTTGACCGTATGGAACTGGTCGGTCACGACTTCTACCTGTACATTGACAGCGAGACCGGCGCACCGGCTGCGGCATACCGCCGTAAGGGCTGGAGCTACGGCATCATTACTCTGGATAACGAGTAAAACCCAACGTACCTGCTGGTAGCTGAAGCGGCATGCCCAGCGAGCAGGCTAAAGACCCGGGCGGTCTGGAAACACGCACTGTGAATCTCCAGGCCCCCGGGTTTTTCTCTGCCTTCTACAGCTGAGGTTCTCGACTCGGATTCTCAGCGCGGGGATGCGCCCGCCCCCGGAACCCGGTGCTCCCTCCACCTCAGCCAGAGGATGAACGACGCGCAACGTCACCAAATGTCACCTCGTGGGCGTACAGCGTAAAAAATAGCTCGGACGGGCGAATTAGGCGGCTCTGCCATACAATATGTAGGAAGGCCTCACCGCGCGCACTCTCGCGCGCCCTTGGTGAGGGTACCGAAACAAGCAAGGAGTAGAAGCTCAGTGGCATCTTTCTTGGAGAAAATCCTCCGAACCGGCGATAAGAGGGTTCTGCGACAGCTCGAAGCGTACACCAAGGCGGTGAACTCGCTCGAGGACAGCTTCGCATCTATGACCGATGAGGAACTGCGAGCAGAGACCGACAAGTTCCGCGAGCGCGTCAAGGACGGCGAATCCCTCGACATTATGCTGCCGGAGGCCTTTGCGGTGGTCCGTGAAGCATCCAAGCGCACCCTGGGCAAGCGCCACTACGACGTGCAGCTTATGGGTGGTGCAGCGCTACACCTGGGCAACATTGCCGAAATGAAGACCGGTGAGGGTAAGACCCTCGTCGCGACCCTGCCCGCGTACCTGAACGCGCTGAGCGGCAAGGGCGTGCACATTGTGACCGTGAACGACTACCTGGCTGAGTACCAGGCGAACCTCATGGGTCGTGTGTTCCGTTTCCTCGGCATGGAGTGCGGCGTGATTCTCTCCTCCATGGAACCTGATGAGCGTCGTAAGCAGTACGCCGCAGACATCACCTACGGTACGAACAACGAGTTCGGCTTCGATTACCTGCGCGACAACATGGCGTGGACCGTGGAGGAGCAGGTTCAGCGCGGCCACAACTTCGCCATTATTGATGAGGTGGACTCCATCCTGATCGATGAGGCGCGTACCCCTCTGATCATTTCCGGCCCCGCAGCCGGTGAGGCGAACCGCTGGTACGCAGAGTTCGCGCGCATTGCCGCGACCCTGCTCAAGCGCGGTGAAGACTACGAAGTAGACGAGAAGAAGCGCACCGTCGGCATCCTCGAATCCGGCATTGACAAGGTGGAAGACCACCTGGGTGTGAAGAACCTCTACGAATCCAAGAACACCCCGCTCATTGGCTTCCTGAACAACTCCATTAAGGCGAAGGAGCTGTTCACCAACAACAAGGACTACGTGGTCATCGACGGCGAGGTCCTGATTGTTGACGAGCACACCGGTCGTATTCTGCCGGGCCGCCGCTACAACGACGGCATCCACCAGGCGATTGAGGCGAAGGAAGGCGTCGAAATCAAGCCTGAGAACCAGACCATGGCGACTGTGACCCTGCAGAACTACTTCCGCATGTACGACAAGCTGTCCGGTATGACCGGTACCGCGGAAACCGAAGCGGCAGAGTTCATGAACACCTACGAGCTCGGCGTGGTGCCCATCCCCACCAACAAGGGTGTGCAGCGCATCGACAACCCCGATAAGGTGTACCGCGACGAAATCGCCAAGTTCAAGGCGGTCGTCAAGGACATTAAGGAACGCCACGAAAAGGGCCAGCCGATCCTGGTGGGTACCGCAAGCGTGGAGAACTCCGAATACCTTTCTCGCCAGCTGGCGAAGGCAGGCGTGCGCCACGAGGTGCTGAACGCAAAGAACAACGAGCGTGAGGCTGCTATTGTTGCGCAGGCGGGCCGTAAGGGTGCCGTCACCGTGGCAACCAACATGGCTGGTCGCGGTACCGACATCATGCTCGGCGGTAACCCCGAATTTGAGGCCGTCGAGAAGATGCGTGAGCTCGGCCTGGACCCGAACACCAACTCCGAAGAGTACGAGGCACGCTGGCCCGAGGTTCTGAAGGCCTGCGAAGACGCCGCTAAAGAAGAGCATGATGAAGTCACCAAGCTCGGTGGCCTGTACGTGCTCGGCACTGAGCGTCACGAGTCCCGCCGTATCGACAACCAGCTGCGCGGTCGTTCCGGCCGCCAGGGTGACCCGGGCGAGTCCCGCTTCTACCTGTCGCTGACCGACGAACTGATGCGCCTGTTCAACACCGGCATGGCGACCCGCCTCATGGCGGCAGCCCCCGAGGACTCCGCACTGGACTCCAAGATCGTTAGCCGCGCTATCGCTACCGCACAGGCAAACGTTGAGGGCCGTAACGCTGAGCAGCGTAAGAACGTGCTCAAGTATGACGACGTGCTCAACCGCCAGCGTGAAGCGATTTACAAGGACCGCGGTCGCATCCTGCACGGTGACGACCTGAAGGAACAGATTTCCGGCTTCGTGGACGAGGTGCTGACCACCATCATTGACGCCCGCGTCTCTGAAGGCCACGCCGAGGACTGGGACTTCGACGAGCTCTGGAGCGCCCTCAAGCAGGTGTACCCCATCTCCATCACCGTGGACGACCTGGCAGAGGACGCCGGCGACCGCACCAAGATCACTCGCGACCAGATCGTGAAGGAAGTTTTGGCGGACGCACACCTCATCTACGAGGAGCGTGAAAAGAGCGTCGGCGAAGAGAGCATGCGCGAAATTGAACGCCGCGTCATGCTGTCCGTCATTGGTGAGCGCTGGCCCGAGCACCTGTACGAGATGGAATACCTCAAGGAAGGTATCGGTCTGCGTGCAATGGCTCAGCGTGACCCGCTGGTCGAGTACCAGCGTGAAGGCTACGACATGTACCAGTCGATGCTCGGTGCGGTCCGTGAAGAGACCGTGACCTACCTGTTCAACCTGGACCTGTCCAAGCAGCGTACTCAGGCTTCTGCTGTGCGCCTGGCTGAGCCTTCGCGCCCGAAGTTCCTGCAGTACTCCGCCCCCGATGAGGACGGTCACGAGCAGGTTCACGTTGAGCGCACCAAGGAGAGCTAGCCTCGGTGTAAACCCGGCGTAAACCCGAAAACGCTATAGACGCAACAGAGAGGGTGCGAATCCAATACCGGATTCGCACCCTCTCTGTTTGTCTGTGTGTTTTGTAGGGGAAGCCGGGGAAGCCTTAGTCTTCGTCCAAGCGGCTCTGCGGCTGCTCGATGGAGGTAATCAGCCACATGCCGTGAATCAGCCGCATCTGCATGGTCACCACGCGAACCTTATCCGCACAACGCAATAGCGCCACCGCCTCGTAAAGCTCCTCGTGCACCTTCTGCGCTCGCACCCGCAGCAGAACCGGCGGAAGAGTCAACAGCATCTCCTTGCGCACCTGACGCGGATTTTTGGGGAAGAACGGTAGCAGACGGTGGAAACAATCTGCTGACACCCACTGCGCCAGCTGCTGACGCGAACGACGAGCCGACATGATCTCCAGGTAAGCAATCGCCACACCCGCGCAACGACCCTCCAACTGGCGAGCCAATGCATCCGCAGGACGCAGCGGGCGGCCCCTCTTCACTACCTTCGGGCGTTGCGCCGAATGCTGCTCATAACGCGGCAGCGGCAACAGCGAATAGACCGACGCGCTGTTCCGCCTCTGCACCAGAGCCATCGTGCCCTGCCCCTGCTCCGGTAGCGGAGCGACCTGCTCGGCACTCGCGGGCTGGGGCACCGACTGAGCCACCGGCTGGGAGGTGCGAGCCGCCTGACGCTTTGAATACGGGCTGGCAGGCTGGTTGTCGCGGGAGGCAGGCTGATGCGGCGGGGTCCACGGGGAACGGGGGAGAAGGTTGGAGAAGCTCATGACGGCTCCTTTCGGTGCAGGGGTATGTGAGGTGAGTCGAGCGAACGAAAGACTGTTGGGATGAGGCGGAATGGGGTGGAAGACGCGGGTGAGGTTAGTGAACGGGCTGTTCGGGGATCTGTAGAACCTGCCCCTCGTAGAGCAGCTCGGCGTTCTGACCCAGAGCGTCCTTATTCGCCTCGTAAATATCGAGAGTGTAGTCGTAAATGGTGGAGGCGTCGGTGCCTTCACCCAGCTGCTCGGCGGCAATTGACCAGAGCGTATCGCCCGCCTGGACCGTGTAGGAGTAGGTGCCCGCCTCAGCGCGGGGTGGGGAGAAGAACGGGCTGCGATCCTGCAGCGAGCCTGCCGCCTCCGAAGGCTGAGGAGCCAGGGGAATATCGGGAACCTCAGCAGAGAGTGCCAGAGGAGTAGCGGACTGATCCGGGGCCGTATCGGAGAGAGCCGCATCTGCGTTGGAGCCCGGGCTGGCATCTGCCGTCGCGGTGCCCATTGAAGCTGCAGCGCCCATTGAGTCTGTGGTCATGACCGCCGAAATAGTCGTTTGCGGCATGCCCTCCGTGCCGTTTACCCCGGTGTTGCTGGGCGTAACCACCGTAGCTTGCGCGGGAGCCAAGACCGCCCCCACTCCAAGAGCCGTGCCGCCAAGTGTCAGAACGATGCGGCGCATAAAACGCGGACGGAAAATTGCCGGAACCTTCAGCACCGCGCGGTCAGCGTTGTGGCTCGAAACGCGCAAAGACCAAGCGTAGAAGAGCGCGTAGATAAAACTGATGAACCACCAGGCGGTAATGAGGATTGCTACCGCGCCAGCGCAGAGCAACGAAGCATCTGCCAGCGGGTGTGCCGAGGGGATGCGGTGCAGATTCACGCTTAACGCGCCCAAGACCGCGGCGGAAAGTAGGGGAGGGGCGATGAAGAGCAGAGCATCCTGGTAGCTAGCTTTGGTGCTGGTTTCGTGACCTGCGTCAGCGCCGGATGCCAGAGAAGCAACGGATGCAAGGGGATGCGAAGCGAAGGCTGCGGGCGCCTGACCCGGCGTGGAAAGATGGTCCACAATGACCTCCAAATGGTGTGTTTGATGTGTTTTGGTGTTGCTTCATTTATACAGGAAGTCACGCTAAAAATGAAGCAAAAAGCATCAAAATGCATGAAAAACATATAATTTGGTGGAATTTGGTATAAAAATCAGGTTTGAGAATCATCATCTGACCAGAAAATGTCCCGGTTCGTATCCGCCCCCATCCTCAGGTAGGGTCATAGCATGAGAATGGAAAAGTTCCTACGAGACATTGAGGCGCGCCTCGCCTCCGAACGCGCCTGGGATATGGAACAGGACGCCCGCCAAGTCGCCCGCGTCCAGTACTCCACCATCACCCTCGACGACCGCCTCCTCGCGCAGGTCGGCGGCCCCATCCGCATCTGCGCCACCGACATGCAAACCTACGAAGGCAAACTCGAAATGGTTGGCGAAGAATGGGTCAGCATCGAAGCGCGCGGCGAGAACATCATCATCCCCCTGCGCGGAATGCTCTGGTGGGAAGGTGGCATCGCGCCTGGGCGCGCCGATATTCGCCCCGAACGCTACCGCATGAAAATTCAGCTCGCCCTCCGCTCCCTCGCCATGGCGCGCGAACCCGTCCGCCTCTCCCTCGAGGGTGGCACCGTCAGCTACGACGGCGTGATCGAGCGAGTCGGTGCCGACTTCCTTGAACTGCGCCTGCTCAACGGCGGCCAGTACCCGCGCATCTATGAACGCGACCAGTACGCGCGTGCAGCCTACAGCGCGCAGGGAACCTATGGTCAGGGTGGTTATGGGCAGGCTGGTTACGGTCAGGGTGCCTCCGGCTACTCCCGTGCACCTCGCGGCGCCGGCGTGCGCACCATTCCGCTGGCTCGCGTCAGCGCGGTGATTGCCCGCATTTCACGCTAAAAATATGCGACAAATAGCGGGTGATGCCGTCGGAAAGGGCCTTAGTGTAATGTCCTACCCGACAAGCATAAACACCCGCATCAAAGCATAAATACATACAAAAAGGTCCGCCCCTCTCATGCGAGAGGAGCGGACCTTTCTAAAACACTCGAGCATTACGCCCGCGAGGTGTACGTCGAAATACTAATCGACCTTAGCCTTTGCAGTGAGCTTGCCGGAAGCAATCGCCTCCAGAGTCTGCTCGTGGCGCTCGGTAATGTACTCTTCAAAGCGAGAGCGTTCAATACGCCACTGGTTACGTCCACCAATCTGAATGGCGGGAAGTTCGCCGCTACGCACCAGAGCGCGCACCTGCGAAAGCGAAACCTGCAGCTCCTCGGCAACGTCGCTCAGAGTGAGGAAACGAGGTGCAGTCATCGAATTGTTCCTTTCCGTGAGTGAAATCCTGGGCCCCTTAGCCACCGTTAGTGGCCTTTTACATAGAGTCCATACAGAACATCTATTGAGTACTTTCAGTATATGCCATCACCGTGAAATTTGCTCACAAAAAGCCTTATATGAGCTGAAAAGTTATCTAATCACCCCTTCAAAAGGGGCAAGACTCAAAAATATTTCATAAACACGACTCTTGTTGAGAGAGAGTACTAAATGAAATATGCTGTTAGGGCTAGTGTCAGAACCAAATAAAGCACTATCGAAAACACACCACTCGCTCATCGGTCAGTTGAACAACACCGGAATCACCGCCGGCTTCCGCACCGAAAGGCACAACCACATCATGCGCATACGACAGAACGCGACGAAGCGTTCCACCCTCACCGAAACCCATGCCAAGCGTCTCAAAAGGCCCACCGTCAAAGACTGGCGATTCATCCTCGGTGTACTTCTCGTGCTCGTCTCCATCACCGGCGTGCAGCTCTACGTGCAAGCCAACAACAGCAAAACCGAGTACTACACCGCCAAAAGCGAAATCCGCCTCGGCGAGAAGATTACCGAAGACAAACTCGCCCGAGTCGAAGCGAACATAGACTCCGCCAAAGACAAGTACTTCACCCGCGCTGAAGCCGCACAGATGAACGGCAAAATCGCTACCCAGCGCATCCCCGCCGGCAACTTCATCAGCAAAGAATCGGTAGGCACTGAAACCTCCCCGGGGCGCCGCCTCGCCACCGTCAGCATTGATCGCACCGCCGCCTCCGCACTGAAGGCAGGCGAGCGCGTGGACGTGTGGACTTCCGGCCCGCGCAACCCCGACACCAAGAGCGATAACCGCACCGAAAACGGTGCCCGCGCCATCGTCACCAATGCCGAAATCGTTGCCGTAACGGTCGATGAAGGCGTGCTTGGCGCCAACGGCAAAGCAACCGTGCAGCTGTGGGTCAAGGAAGAAGCCCTCGCCGCCCTCGTCAAGGAAAGCAATAGCGACTCCAAGATCAGCCTCATCCCCGGCACCTACGGGGAGGGCCAGTGAACATCCCCGTCATTCTCTACGGCGATGACGGCTCGCTCCTGACCCGCATCGAATCCCAGCGCGGCCGCGTTTCCGTAGCGCGTACCGTGCAGGACTTCAGTGAAGCCGTCGGCATGGCGCACGCAGGCATTGCCCGCGTGCTGCTCTGCGTCCACATGCCCGCAGAAATGAGCGCCTCCACCGTGGATGCGCTCGCCGCCTCCGAAGTGCTCCTGGCGGTTATCGCCCCGGACAACCTGCCGCTGCCCACGCATGCGCACCGCATTCGCCCCGAAGCGGCCCTCGAAGAGATCCTGGGCTCGCTCGAACAGGCTGTGGATGCGGCGCTCGCCCGACCCGCCGCAGGTTACGGTATTCCCGCGCAGATTCCGGCTCAGCCGCCCGTTCAGCCTGTTGCCCACCGACCGGAGGGCGTCTACGGTCAGGACGCCGGTTACGGCTACGACGCAGGCTACGGCTACGACAGCGGTTACGGTTACGGTTACGATAACGGAGCTGCTGGCCATGGGGCGGGCGGCTACGGCTACGACCCCGCCGCGGGTACTGCCGTAAACGCCGGCGCGCCCTACGGTGCCGACTACGGAAGTTACGGAATCGACCCCGCAGCCCCCGCCACCCCGGCATCCGGTGCGCATGACCCGGCGGAAGCCTCCTCCGTTATGCCCAGTAACGTTGCGCCCAGCAACGAGGAATCCGTGCTCAGCCAGGCCGCCGCCATCGTCGACTCTTTCGCACCCGGTAGCGACTACGCCCTGCACATGCAGAACGAGAACAACGACGGTACCCTGCCGCAACACCCCGACATCAACCAGGACCCCGCCGCGCCCTCCCGCTACCAGCCCGGCCACCGCCTCGGCAAGATCGTGACCGTCTGGGGCACTCACGGCGCGCCCGGCCGAAGCACCATCGCATTCAATCTCGCCGCTCTCGCGGCGCAGCAGGGTCAGCAGGTCTGCCTCATCGACGCAGACACCTACGCGCCCAGCCTGGATGCGCTCATGGCGCTCGAGGATACCGGCTCCGGCCTGGCAATTCTCTGCTCGGATGCCGACCGTGCCCAGCTCGACGAGAAAAAGGCGGGCGCCATCATGGAGCGAGTGCCCCTCAAAAACGGCACCTTCGACTTCTTGAGCGGCATCACCTCCTCCTCGCGTTGGCCCGAGGTGCGCGCCCGCGCTTTCGCCGAGGTACTCGAATGGCTCAAGCACCGCTACGACCTGGTCATCTGCGATGTTGCCGCCCCCATCGAGGTCGATGAGGAACTGACCTTTGACGGCCTGGCACCGCGCCGTAACGCCGCGACCCTCACCGCGCTCGCCTGTGCCGACCGTGTGATTGCGCTCGGCGAAGCGGACGTCATCGGCCTGCCGCGCCTGATTAACCTCGCCCGCGAGGTGCAGTCGCGCCCGGACCTGTTCGCACCCCAAACGGATGTGCAGTACTGGCTCAACCGCAGCCGCCGCGAAGCCGCCGGATTCAACCCGGAGGCGAAGATGCGCGATAACTGGGCACGCTACCTGTCGGTGTCGCTCACCGGCGTGATTCCGTACGAGCGTAAGGTCATGGACCGTCTGCGCCGCAACGGCGAAGCGCTGCTGGAGGTGGCACCCCGCCACGCGGTCGTGCAGTCCTTCGAGGCGATGCTTGAGGGCATGTACGCGGTGCGCCCCGGCGCTTAACAGCAGTCCCGGCGCGTAAATCCCTCCGCATAAATTAGCGCTTGCTAGAGGCCCGGTTTATCGGTATTCCTCCCGGAACGAGGAGCGCCGATACGCCGGGTTTTCTGCATCTTCACCCAGGGCCAAGGCAGAGACGTGGTGCGAATGTCTCACTATCCAACTGAGGGGTGCATCTCATCTCACTGCGTCATATTTGGGAATAAAAGCCTGCTTCAAGAAATGCTCTGTAAACTATTCCACGTATTGTCGTTTGAATGGGATTTGCGGCGAACAAACCGTAAAATGGTTGAACACACCCGAACTTAGGGAAGCACACAAACATATGTCTTTTGCAGAAGGAATTATGAGCGCCTACGACTTCGGTCCTGGCGATACTGAACGTATTCACCTCATCAAGGGTGAATGGCAGATCATCTCCGATATTGCCCAGAGCGACCTGGTTTTATGGTTCCCCACCGACTACATTGTTGCCGACGGCAGCTCCCCGGATGCCGTATCCGGCCCCAGCGCAACCAGTAGTTTCCGTGCCATCGCTCACGTGCGCCCTTCCAACGTTCGAACCCTCTTCCACCGCGACATCATTCAGCGCGAGATGGACGAGGGAATCCGCGACGAGGCATACCGCGTCTGGATTGACCAGAACATCAGCACCTACACCGATGAGGGAAGCGGTGAAGGCGTCGGTGCTCGACCGCGTGTACACGTGACTTTTGTGCCCATTGTGCGCAATAACCGCACCATCGCACTGCTGACCAGCCACAAGATTGCCACCCCCAATGGTTACCCCTCCATCAGCGACGAGGTCTACGAATTCGCCGCTGACACCATGCTCTCCATGGTGCACTCCGGCCTGTGGCCCGACCCCCTCGCTCAGGGCAACAACACCCAGGGCAACCCCCGCGTGATTGATGGCATTATTGTGCTCGACCGCTCCGGCCGTGTGGTCGTCGCTTCCCCGAACGCGAACTCCATGTACAACCGCATGGGCATGACCGGCTACCTCGAAAAGCAAAACCTTGCCGACGTCACCCGTGCGATGCTTCCTGCCGGTGAACAGGCAGACGAAACCCTGCAGCTGGTCCTTGCCGGTCGTAGCGACCTGCGCACCGAATTGGTTATTGCCCGTGCTCGCGTGACCATGCGATCCATCCCGCTGCTGGTGCAGAGGCGCGCCCGCATCGAGCGTGAGGGCGCCGTGATTCTCTGCCGTGACGTGACCGAGTTGCGCCGCCGCGAGCTGGAGCTCATGACCAAGGACGCGACCATCCGCGAAATTCACCACCGCGTGAAGAACAACCTGCAGACCGTGTCCGCTCTACTGCGCCTGCAGTCACGCCGTATGACCACTGATGAGGCACGTCAGGGCCTGGAGCAGGCGATGCGTCGCGTGGCAACGATTGCTACCGTGCACGAGGCGCTTTCGCAGGGTCTGACTCAGAACGTCGACTTTGACGAGCTAATTGAGCGTCAGTTCCACCTTGCCGCTGAGCTTGCTTCCCCCGGTCAGCACGTGTCTACCAAGCTGATTGGTTCCTTTGGATCTTTGCCGAGCCAGTTCGCCACCCCTCTGGCACTGGTTATCAACGAGGTTGTCGCGAACGCTGTGGAGCACGGCCTGGACGGCGAGACCGGCACCGTGACCCTTGAGGGTATTCGCGGCATCAACGATGAGGGTGAGAACATCCTCACCGTCGTGATTACTGATGACGGTAAGGGCATGGGCGATAAGAAGATTGAAGAGTCCGGCCCGAACGCCTACCGCCCGGTGACCGGTAAGGAAGGCCTGGGCATGCAGATTGTGCGTACCCTGGTGGCAAGCGAGCTGAACGGCTCAATCCGCTGGGAGGCTAACGAACCGACCGGTACCCGCGTGGTCATCACCGCGGTGCTCGTCTAAGCCCCTTCTCGTATGACATATAGAACTGCCGCCGCCCCGAGTACGGGGTGGTGGCAGTTTGCTGTCTAGATAGGTTCTGTATATGACAAAAGCGTGGTGCAGTGACTTTATATCACTGCACCACGCTTTTGATGCCCTATTGAATACTCCGGAAGTTAGGATGCACGGCGGGCACGAGCTGCGCGACGCTTCATCGCACGACGCTCGTCTTCACTGGTGCCACCCCATACGCCGGAGTCCTGGCCGGTCTCGATGGCCCACTTCAGGCAGACGTCTACAACCTCGCAAGAGCGGCAGACAGTCTTAGCCTCTTCAATTTGCAACAGGGCAGGTCCGGTGTTTCCTACGGGGAAGAACAGCTCCGGATCCTTGTCCAAACAAGCTGCACGACTACGCCAATCCACGGTGGACCTCCTTCATGATTTACGGTCTCACGCGGTGGCAAGACACATCTATTTTCCTGTGCGCGTGTCAAATACATCCGCTGACGGGATGCTCACCCAGCGTTAGGGTGAAAATTGACTTATCAACTTTCGCACGTTGGAGCGGATGTGACAAGTACTTTTCTCTAAAAACTTCAGTATTACGCTGAGGCATCTATCACTTAGGCTAACCTTTGTCTAATTGAGAGGATGAGGAATCGCATGCTGACACACAGATTCTGCGTCGCGTCTCATGGGCGAGACTCGGGCGGCTGGGTGAGTGGCACCTCAGGCATAATATAAAGCGGTACCTACCCCTGAAATGCCGCACCGACGACGAGGCGGTGAACCCGAGGCGAACCCGAGGCAGGGGAGCACCCACCCGCTAACGCACTAGCGCATCGACCAGCGCATCAGGCCGAATACACCCCGGTCTGCCGCCGACACTACCCCTGAGGAGCCCACCGTGCCGTCACGCCCGTTCAACGTCATCTATGCATTCGCCCTGACCGAAACCTTCGCAGCATACATTCTGATTCGCGGCATCCTCTACCCCTTTATCGTCAGCGGAATGTCTACCGCTCAGGCGATTGTGGGCGGTGTGCTCCAGGTGCTCATTGCCGCGGGCATGACCTACTTTGGCCTGCGTTTCTACCGCGGCCGCTTCGGTTCGCGCCTGCCCATGATCCTGATTACCCTCTGCGCCCTGTGGGTCACCGCAAGCACCCTCGTCATGAACGTGAGCGCTTACGGCCTGAACATTGGCCAGGTCATCACGATTGCGGGTGTTATTGGTGCGGCGGCTGCCTTCGTCTTTGTGCTCATGCCCAGTAGCCGCCGCTATATTGAGGCGGTCACCGAAGCATCGGGCGAAGAAGCGGAGAAGTACAGCCGCCGACGCCGCTAAACCCCTAGCGCGTAAACCCCTAGCGCCGCTAAACCCTAGCCGGCTTGGCTCTAGAGTGCTCAGCTCTAGACCGCTCAACTTTAGACCCCGGCCGGCACCTTCTGCACGGCTGCTGCAGCCTGTGCTGCCGTGGTCAGCGCCAGGGGAACCTGCGCCGCGCACACGGAGGCGCCATCCACCACTACAAGACGGCCGGCGGGCTGCTCACCCTGCGTGAATCGATCCAGAGGTAGCGCGGTCACCGTGCACATGTCGGCATCCGCCAGGGATGCGGGTGCGAGCAGAAGCGCACGCGAGCATCCCATGAGCGCAGCCAGCAGGGGTGAGGAGGCACGCCTCGGCCAGGGCGTGTAGGCGACCAGCATGGCGCGGAACTCACCGCGACGCTCCAGAAGTAGCTGCTGAACGGCGGGCTGCAGGTACTGCAAATCATCAATGAGCACGAGCGTGCGCGCGGGGTTTGTCACCGAGTCCAGGAGCGCACGGGTACGCTCCACGCTCGGCGGCTCACCTGTAGCACCGCCAGACCCCTCAAAGACGAGGGTATCCAGCTGCGGGTTGAGCTGAGCAATGCTTTCCAACAGGGTGCTTTTACCCGCCGACCGGGAACCCTGCACGGGAATTACAGCGCCAGCCGGGGCGCTCAACCATACCGGCATCTGCCGGCGGTCAAATGCGACGAGAAGCTTAGAGCCCTGCGGATTGCACGCGGCATGGGCGGCGGTCACGTACTCGGCCGAGGGCATGCGATAGTACTCGGGGAACTGCCTCAGAAGAGTGCCGGGGCGAGTGCTCGACCCGTTAGAAGCGCTCGCGGTGTTACCCCGCAGAACCTGAACCAGCTCCTGGAAACCCGCAACGCAGGGCGAAAGAATCGACGCGCTCAGCGGCTGATCACCGATGAGCTCCTCATTGATGGCACCTTCCACGCAGTAGTGGCTCTGCGCCGGGGTCGGGTAGTCCTTGCTCGTTGAACGCATCAGGTCGGCGTCCAGGAAGCGGCGGCTCAACAGCGTGGAATGCGCCGCAGCGGCGAAACGACCGCGCGGGTTCAACGCGGAGGTGAACACCACCGAATAGCCGCGACGGCACCCCTGCGAGAGTAGATCGTAGAGCAGGTTCTCCGTATCGGGTTGGCGGACCAGCGCCTCCAGCCAACTGTCCAGACCGTCCACGACAATGAGCGGGCGGGCGGAAGCCTCGGTGCCCCACAGGTTCGGGACGCGCAGCTCCTCCAGGCAGAAACGCAGATGCGAAAGCTCCTGCGCACCCACGAGCGACTCAAAGGCACCGGCGTAGGGTTCCAGATCGCGGTAGAGCGCACCGTCAGAGGTCAGCAGAACAACCGGCGTGCGGGCGGCGAATGCCTGAGCTAAAAGCCCGTAAAGCATCGGGGCTCGTTCGGCGCTCTGCGCCAGCAATGCCAGCGTCTGCTGACCCGACCAGCTGATCGGGCGGCGCACACCGTAGCGGGCAATCTCCAGCTCACCCAATAGATACCCTTCGGAGGCAACGCCAGAGTCTGCAGGCTCCTGCGGGGTAGCCGCCGGGTCAGTGCCGTACGCTACCGGTTTGCTAACCGGCGCCTCCACCACGGGCAGCGGGGTGTTCTCGGGAAGCTCCGGCGGAATCGGGCAGTACTCATCCTGAACCGTTGCATTCTTCTGAAGACCCCTCGGCGCGTACTCGCGTTCATAGAGCGCACGAATCTGCTGCGCCGAACGAATCAGCAGCTCATCCTCATTGCTACCCAACGTCTGAACGGCAGAAGCGGCAGTCAGCTCACGCCAGCCGCCCTCCTCAAGACCCAGCACCTGCACCGGACGGGTATCGCTGCTCGAGGGGACCGCATCCACCAGCGGGGCGCGGAACGGCAGGGAACGACCATCCGGCAGACGCACATACCCGGCACCCGGATGCGCCGCCGAAATATACGCCGCGGACTCATGCTCCAGCAGGTTATAGGAATCCTGTGAGCTCGCCACACGCAAGTAAATGCTCGTGGCAATATTTGCGCGAATATCCTGCGAAATAGCACCCTGCGGACGCTGAGTCGCCAACACCAGGTGCAGACCCAGCGAGCGGCCAATCGTGGCAATGCGCATCAGCTCAGCCATAGCGTCCGGCATAGAATCGATGAGCATACGGAACTCATCCACCACGATCAGCAGCTCGGGGTAGCGCGGAGTCGTGCCCGCCGTCTGGCAGGATGCCAGGTAGTCGCGGTAGGAGTTCACGCCGAGCGCCTGCAGATCCACCTCGCGGCGGTGAATATCGGCGCGCAAAAATTCGAGGGCACGCTCCACCGCGGACACATCAAAATTGCTCAACACGCTGAGCGCATGCGGTAGCTGAGCCAGAGGACCCAAACCAGCCGAGCCCTTGAAGTCCACCAGAATCAGGCCGAGGCGCTCGGGCGGGTAACGTAGCGCAGCGCTGAGCACCAGCGAACGCAACAGCTGCGATTTGCCGGCACCAGTCGTGCCACCGAGCAGCCAGTGTGGGCCGTGCTCAGACAGACCAATATTCAGCGAGCCACCCGAAGAAACACCCAGGTAGCAGCGAATATCGGAGGCGTAACGCTGAGCGGACCAACGTTGCAGAACGGACTCCACCGCCATGTCATCGGTGCGATTCTTCTGCCGCGCGCTCTGCGCCTGCAGGGAAGAGAATAGATGCGCCGACTGGTGCACCTGAGCCTCACTAAGCGCGCCCTGCTCCTGCTCGCACCCGGCGCGGTACAGGTTCTCAAGAGCGGCACAGAATGCCTCAACGCTGAGCCCATCGGCGTGCTGGCACAGACCCTCACACGCCAGAGGGTGCACCTGGTAGACACCCTCGGTGGGCTGCACCGGCGGCGCCACATAACCCTGCGTACGGTATCGGATGCTCTGACGGTGGCTACCCTCACTCGCACACTCAACCCAGGCGGCACCAAAAAGCGCACCGGGTGCATGGGCGGAACTATCACCCTCAGCACTACCCAGCACACAGAGCGCCGGGGCGTTCATCTTCTGCTCACGCGGGGAGGCGAACGCACGGGACTGCGAAGACTCCGCGACCGCCCCAGAGTTCAGCGCGGTCAGCAGGGGAGCGTAGATAGCGCTCGCCTGCAGGGGCATGAGAATCAGCGGCGGAACAGATGCGGAAAGCTCCGACTGCAAGCTACTCTGCAGGGCCTGCAGATACTTCTCATGCTGCACGCCCGGCAGGCAATGCACGCTCACGCCCGGCACCACAGCCAGAGTCTGCAAGAGACTATTGGTGCGCTGCTGATCAGCGCTTTCAGCACCCGCCAGCAGAACGTGCACCGCACCCGGATAGCCCGCCACCAGCTGCACCAGGTAGGCGCGCAGATGTGCCTCCTCCAGCTTCAGGTAGTGCCCGAGAGTCGGGGTGGGTAGCGGCAGATAGTGGGGTGCATCCTGTTTCTCCAGAGTGCCCAGCGGGAGGTTGCGGCCGCGCAGGTAGGGCTGGCGGGGACCGCACCCGAGCACAATAGCCGGGTAGGCGGCATCATGCAGGGCAGAGGTGCCCGAAATCGCCAGGTCGCCTGCGGTCGGCAGGGCGAGGGCACGTTCCTTTTCCTGCTCAGCCGCCTGATGAGTTTGCTGCGATGCGGCACGGTTCTCCGCCCGACCGCCAAAGAAATGCAGAAGCATCAGCAGTGAAGACGCCGCTGACATCAGCAGAAGGAACCACATGCCGGTCACCAGCGCAATGATCAGACCCACCACAATCGGCAGGCACACGCTCAGCAGAATCTGCTTGAGCTTACGCGGCGCGGGAGGGTTCACCACCACCGGCTCAAAGGGGTTGCCGGCATCGCCCAGGGGAGCGAGCATCTGCGCGGGCTCGCCACTGGAAGAGCCAGAAGAAGAACCGAGAGAAGAACCGGGGGTAGCGGTGACGCTCGCCTTCTTGGCGGTGTGTTCGCCGTCGGCGCTGGGGGAGGTGAGCATGCAGAGTGAGGAGCCGAGGTGGAAAGGCTCGTCCCAGCGCAGGATGCGCGGCTCGGCGCTCTGCACCTTCTTACTGCCCTGTGCGTTCTTAGCTCCCTGGGCCTTCTCGCTGCCCTCGCTCGCGGCGGGGTGCTTTTCGATCCAGCGGATGCCGGAGCTATCGGCGTAGAAGTTGCCGTGCACCGGCTTGAGGAAGGGGTCTTGCAGGTGAATGTGGTGCGGCTGTTCTCCTCCAGGGGCAGGTAGTGCCGCCCTGCCGAGGCTGGTGCGGCCGCGGCTGATGGGGAAGGTTGCGCCCGCTTCGGGTCCGCGCAGAATGTGCAGGAGGCTGACGGCGGGCGCGTTCAGCGATTGAGAATCTTGGGGCTGAGAATTTAGGGGCTGAGATTCGTTCGGAATGTGGATATTTAGCGCATCCGAGGTGTTGAGGGGGTCCTTATCGTGCGCGGGGCGTAGCTGGAACGTTGTATCCCGCGCCTGAGCGTGCGCGCCGGGTGTAGAGCGTTGCAGAGCGTGGTTGAGTGCCTGCTCTAGAGCCTGCTGGTTTGTGCTACCTGTGCTACCGGGGTGCAGCTGTATTCCGTTGGGTGCCGCCTCGCCGTCGAGTCGGAGTACGCGGGGGTAGGGGAGCGCGTTGGTGGTGTTGTGGTGGTCGAGAAAGAAGAGAGTCATACCCTCAGAAAACATTAAAAAGCATTAAAGCTCAATGAATTACCTGTATATAAACTAAGACGTTCGTATTTTTTGAATTTTTCGCCCCATTTTTCAAAAAGCTGTGGATAAACCGCCCCAATCACCTCTCGCGTGCACCGGCGCGCATCCCCAAATATGCCGGCAGGGGTGCTTTCTTGTAGCGCGTGAGAGCACTTAAAATGCCCGCTTCGACCTGTCCCTTGTATCTGCGGCTCTATGCGACGGCTAATTATCGCAGTAAATAGAGCGGGGTGAATATTTACCCGTAAATAAAATTCCTTCACCATGAGTAGACCGTAAAAATACGCAGAAGAAAGAACTGTCTCAGACCGGCGTGACCTCGGGGCTCGCGAAGAATATTCACTCGGGGAAAGAGCGTGCGAACAATAGTCCAAAAGCCCCTAAAAGCACGTCATAAGTATGCGTAGTGCTTGATAAACAGGTATCTTAGATTATGACTATATCCATCACGGGAGGGGCTTTTTGTGCCCACCCGTGCGGATTGCGGCGCGACTGAGAACCCTCGGATGTGTCCAATCTGGTAGGTGAATACCGCCCTCGCAGAAGCGGCGGTGCGCCGTGATAATACAGGAGAAAACATTGACCGCTGACCTCGTAGTAGTCGGTTCGGGCCTCTTTGGTCTGACCATCGCAGAACAGGCTGCCACTGAGCTGGGCCTGAAGGTTGCCCTGCTGGACCGCCGTTCCCACATCGGTGGTAACGCATACAGCGAGAAGGAGAAGCAGACCGGTATTGAGGTGCACCGCTACGGTGCGCACCTGTTCCACACCTCCAACGAGCGTGTCTGGGAGTACGTGAACCGTTTCACCGAGTTCACCAACTACGTACACCGCGTGTACACCCGCCACAACGGCATCGTGTACCCCATGCCGATTAACCTGGGTACCATCAACCAGTTCTTCAACGCAGCTTACTCTCCCGCAGAGGCAAAGGCGCTCATCGCTGAGCAGGCTGGCGAGCTGGCTGGTACCGACCCGCAGAACCTGAACGATAAGGGTATCTCCCTGATTGGTCGCCCCCTGTACGAGGCGTTCATCAAGCACTACACCGCTAAGCAGTGGCAGACCCCGCCGGAAGAGCTGCCCGCATCCATCATTTCCCGCCTGCCGGTTCGCTACAACTACGACAACCGCTACTTCAACGACAAGTACGAGGGTCTGCCCGTTGACGGCTACGCAGCATGGCTGGAGCGTATGGCGGCGCACCCGAACATTGAGGTGCACCTGAACACTGACTTCTTCGAGCCCGGTCACCAGTACTCTCGCGAGAACGTCCTGGGTCAGATTCCCGTGGTCTACACCGGCCCGGTTGACCGCTACTTCGACTACGCTGAGGGCGACCTGTCCTGGCGTACCATCGACCTGGAAGAAGAAGTCCTGCCGATTGAGGACTTCCAGGGCTGCTCCGTGATGAACTACCCCGATGCTGATGTTCCCTTCACCCGCATCCACGAGTTCCGTCACTTCCACCCCGAGCGTGACTACACCAAGGACGCAACCGTCATCATGCGCGAGTACTCTCGCTTCGCGAACAAGGGCGACGAGCCGTACTACCCGGTCAACACCTCCGTGGACCGTGAGAAGCTGCTGGCGTACCGCGACCTGGCTAAGGGTGAGAACAACGTGCTGTTCGGTGGCCGCCTGGGTACCTACAAGTACCTGGATATGCACATGGCTATCGGTGCTGCACTGTCGATGTTCGACAACAAGATCCGCCCGCACTTCGCTAACGGTGCGAAGATCGAGTCCGGTGGTGTTGACGCATAACCATGGCTGATAAGACTTTGAAGAACCTGCAGCGGGTTATTTTCCCGAGCGCGGTTGAGACTGACGTCGTGCCCCTGTACGTGGACGCGAGTGTCGCGACCGGCGTTCAGCTGCCCACCCGTATTGATGGTGACGCTTCGACCTCCATTGCGGAGGCGATGAACACCTCCGGTCAGTCTGTCTCGAGCGCCAGCGCAAACCGTGATGCCGCTAATAACCTGAACAGCCGCCGCTCCATCACCGTGAGCGCGGGTCAGAGCCTGTCTTTCGGTACCTACTTCAACGCGTTCCCCGCCTCGTACTGGCGCCGTTGGACTGACCTGAAAAAGGTCACTCTGAGCGTTCAGACTCGCGGCGAGGGCATGGTCATTGTGTACAAGTCCAATGGCCGTGGCGTGATTCAGCGTGTGGACGCGAAGCTGCTCTCCGGCGAGGAGACCAACACCTTCACCCTGCCCCTGGCACCGTTCGGTGACGGTGGCTGGTACTGGTTCGACCTGGCGGGTACTACTGACCTTGAGTTGGTTGAGGCGAACTGGCTGGGCGACATTGAGCCCCGCGCTGATGTGAAGGCTGGCCAGGCGACCGTGCAGATTACCACCATGAACAAGGTGGAGTACTGCATTAACAACATTCGTGCTCTGGGCGAGAGCCCCGAGATTTTCGATGCTGTGCACGAGTTCCTGATCGTGGATCAGGGTACCCAGAAGGTGCAGGACCACGAGGATTTCGAAGAGGTTGTCAAGCCCCTCTCCGGTAAGTTCCGCATCATTAACCAGGGCAATCTGGGCGGTTCCGGTGGCTTCTCGCGCGGCATGTTCGAGGCTGTCAACAACGGTTCCGATTACGTGCTGCTGCTCGATGACGACGTTATCGTTGAGCCCGAGTCGATTCTGCGTATGGTGACCTTCGCGAACTACTGCAAGGAACCCACCATCGTGGGTGCGCACATGTTCGACATGTTCGACCGTTCGGTTCTGCACGCGTTCGGTGAGGTTGTTGACCCGTGGCGTAACTTCTACGCTAAGCCGCACGATGATATGGCGATGGGCCACAACCTGGGCCACCACAACCTGCGTAACACCCCGTGGCTGCACCGCCGCGTGGACGTTGACTACAACGGCTGGTGGATGTGCCTCATCCCGACCGCCGTCATCAAGGAAATCGGTCTGTCCCTGCCTCTGTTCCTGAAGTGGGATGACGCTGAGTATGGTCTGCGCGCTAAGGCTGCAGGCTTCGCTACCGTGTCCTTCCCCGGCGCGGGCGTGTGGCACGTGTCCTGGACCGATAAGGACGACTCCGTCGGCTGGCAGGCGTACTACCACGAGCGCAACCGCCTCATTACCGCACTGCTGCACTCGCCCTTCGATAAGGGTGGCCGCGTGCTGCTGGAGTCCCTGTTCTTGGACGTCAAGCACACCCTGTCCATGCAGTACTACACTGAGGCTGGCCGCCTGATGGCGCTGGAGGATCTGCTTTCCGGCCCCGAGCACCTGCACCCCTCGCTTTCGCAGCGCCTGCCGGTGATTCGTGCGATGGCTAAGGAGTACCCGGAGTCTCAGGTGAAGCCGAACGTGGATGACTTCCCGGCTATTCAGACGAAGAAGCCTCCGTTCCGCGGCCGCCGTTCCTTCGCGTCTCCCGGTTACAAGAAGCTTGCTTCCTGGACCGCGAAGACTGTTGCTCGTCAGCTGTTCAAACCGGTGAGCGAAGAGGCGAAGGCTCACCCGCAGATTCAGCTGAACTACGGTGAGACCAACTGGTGGACCCTGTCGAAGTTCGATTCGGCTCTGGCGACTAACGCTGAGGGTACCGGTCTGTTCTGGTACCGCCGCGATCCCGAGCAGCTCAAGTCGAAGCTGGCTCAGGCCGCTAAGCTGCACGTTCAGCTGGTGACCGGTTGGGATAAGCTGCGTGAGCAGTACCGTTCGAAGGCTGCTGAGGTTGCCTCCTACGATGCGTGGGCTAAGACCTTCGCTGAGCATACGGATTCTGAGCTGACCCGATGAACGATCTGAAGTCTGTTCCCCTGAAGGCGCCCGGCCGTGGGCGCGGCATCCTGGATGCGGTGAAGAACCGCTACCTGCTTCGACTGCTGGTCGATAAGGAAATCCAGGTCCGCTACCGCGGCTCGGTGCTGGGCATTTTGTGGTCGTACATTAAGCCGGGTGTGCAGTTCCTGGTGTTCTACATTGCCATGGGTATGTTCCTTGGCTTGGAACGCGGTATGCACAACTATGCGGTGTACCTGTTCTCGGGCATGATTGCCATTAACTTCTTCTCGGAGGGTTTTGGTAATGGTGCTCGCGCCATGGTGGTTAACAGCGCGCTGATTCGTAAGATTTACCTGCCGCGTGAGCTGTTCTCGCTGTCGACGGTGTGGGTGGCTCTGGTGCATTTTGTGCCTCAGATTGCTGTGATGCTGCTGGCCTGCTTCTTGGTGGGTTGGTCCCCGACCTTCCTGGCGTTTGGGTCGATTCTGGCGGGCATGCTGATTGTGATGATGCTGTCCTATGGTCTGGGTTTGATTTTCGGTGTGGCGAACGTGTTCTTCCGCGATTCGGAGAACATTGTGGACATGCTGCTGATGGTGGCTACCTGGTTCTCGCCGGTGCTGTACTCCTGGACCATGGTGCGTGACACTCTCTATCCGTGGGTGTTCAACGTGTTCATGCTTAATCCGCTGACCGTTGCGGTGGAGCTGTTCCACTATGGCTTCTGGCATCCGACGCTCCGTCCTGAGGATTTGGCGCTTCCTGCTTCGCAGGTGGTTCCGCATCTTTTCAGCTTCTGGACTCCGATTGCCCTTGGTATTTCTCTGCTGACCGTTTTGATTGGTGATTTGCTCTTCCGTAAGTTTGAGGGCAACTTCGCCCAGGAGCTCTGATTCTGTGGATATTAAGAAGCTTGAGTTCCCGCCGGTGAGCCCGGACGCTCCCGTGGTGATTCACGTGGAGAATTTGGTGAAGCGCTTCGTTCTGCGCCACACCCGTTCGATGAAGGAAGCTTTTGTGTGGCTGATTAAGGGCCGCAAGGGTGATCTTTCGGAGAAGTTCAATGCGCTCAACGGCGTGAGCCTGGACATTCGTCAGGGTGAGCGTGTGGCTCTTCTGGGTCTGAACGGCTCGGGTAAGTCCACGCTGCTGAAGATGATTTCTGGCGTGATGCGCGCCGATGAGGGTGAGGTTCTCACTCGCGGCAATATTGCGGGTCTGATTGAGGTGGGCGCTGGTTTCCACCCGGATCTGACTGGCCGCGATAACGTGTACCTCAACGGCGCGATCTTGGGTATGACCAAGGATGAGATTGAGGCTTCCTTCGATTCGATTGTGGATTTCGCTGAGATTCACGACTTTATCGATACCGAGGTGAAGTTCTACTCTTCGGGTATGTACCTGCGTCTGGCGTTCTCGGTTGCGGTTCATACGAACCCGGATATCTTCCTGGTGGATGAGATTCTTGCGGTGGGCGATGAGCCGTTCCAGAAGAAGTGTATTGCGAAGATTCAGGAGCTGTGCTCTGCCGGTAAGACTCTTGCCGTGGTGAGCCATGACCTGGATTTGGTTTCTAAGATTTGTGACCGCGGCGTGGTGCTGGAGCACGGTAACCTGCGTTTTGACGGTCCGATTAAGGAAGCTGTGAAGGTGATTCGTGGTGGCGACTAGCCGCTAGGTGATTGCTTGTGATGGGGCGTGTATTCCCGATGGGGGAGTGCACGCCCCTTTGCTATATCCGAATGCTATGCCCGAAAGTTATGCCCGAATGCTGCGCCCGAGAAGCTGTTGTTGCTCGATAGGGTTCTAGCGTTTTAGCAGGGGAGGCTGCGGCTTTTAAGACGAAATGTTACGTGTGCACCGAGTGCAATATAGCGGTGAATAATAGTAAGCGGTTCGAGGGGTGTACCTGCAACTGTTCTGCAAGTCACAGCTGACTAGGCGTTTTGGATTTTGATGCACGTTAGGTAACGATATGCGCAATTCCATGCATCAAAAATGCTCAAATACTATACTCGTAAATATTAAGGGGCGTTTTATTACATTTTGATAAATTTGATGCGCTGAGGGTAGGGTGATGGTGGCATTGATGTATCAATGCTTCACCGTATTCCACACAACCACACCACACAGCATCGGATCATTTCAATGGAGAACACCGTACTGGATACCCGGGCGGAGCATCTAACTCTGCTCGAGGAGAATATCCGTGAGGCAATGCGCCACCGCAGCCTGGACCCGCACGAGGATCAGCACTCGGTGCGTGGGCTCATTGACGAGCACCTGAGCGATTACGAGCAGCGGCGTACCCGCATCTCCTTGCCCGATTTGGGCGACCGCGAATCCGTGATTCAACGCCTGCACGATGAAATCTGCGGCTTCGGCGTAATTCAGCCGTTCCTTGATGATGAGAGCGTTGAAGAAATCTGGATCAACTCTCCCGACGAAATTTTTATCGCCCGCAACGGCGAAAGTGAACTAACCGGTCTGCACCTGAGCGCCGAGGCGATCAATAGCCTGCTGGAGCGCATGCTCAAGCCTTCGGGTCGTCGTGTGGACCTTTCTTCCCCGTTTGTTGATGCATCCCTGCCGGATGGATCCCGCTTGCACGCGGTGATTCCGGATATTACTCGCAGGCACACGAGCATCAATATCCGTAAGTTCGTGGTGCGTGCCCGCCGCCTGCCCGACCTTGTGCGCATGAACTCGCTGAGCGCCGGCGCGGCGTCCCTACTGCACGCGGCGGTGGAGAGCGGCATGAACATCCTCGTGTCGGGTGCGACCCAGGCGGGTAAGACCACGATGCTGAACTGCCTGTCGGCATCTATTCCGCCGCGTGAGCGCGTGATTACGTGCGAAGAAATCTTTGAGCTCGCGGTTCCGCTCCGCGATGTGGTGGGTCTGCAGTGCCGCCAGCCGAACCTTGAGGGCACCGGCGCGATTGAGCTGCGCCGCCTGGTCAAGGAGGCTCTGCGTATGCGCCCGGACCGCATCCTCATTGGTGAAGTGCGTGAGGCGGAATCCCTGGATATGCTCATTGCGCTCAACGCGGGTCTGCCGGGTATGTGCACGATTCACGCGAACTCGGCGCGTGACGCGGTGACCAAAATTTGTACCCTGCCGCTGCTGGCGGGCGAGAATATTTCCTCGGCGTTCGTGGTGCCGACCGTGGCGTCCTGCTTTGACATTGTGGTGCATTGCGGGCGTGATTCGCGCGGTCAGCGTCAGGTCGAAGAAATTAGCATGCTGGGCGGTCGCGTTGAGGACGGCGTGATTGAAATGTCCCCGCTGTTTGTGCGTCGTGACGGTCAGATGGTGTGCGTGGCGTTGGAGCTGCCGAACCCGGACCGTTGGATTCGTGCCGGTCACCGCCCCGAGCAGGTGCTGGCGGCGGCGAAAGCGGGTCAGTAATGCCCCTGTTTCTGAGCCTGATTTTGGGGTTGGGCGTTTGCCTGATTTACCTTTCCTGCTTTCCGGATAACGGCAAGCCGCCGAAGCCGAGTAATGACCCGGCGCTGGTTGTGGCGCTGCGTAAGGCGGGTATGCATTCGCTGACTCCACGCACGTTCATGTGGGTGAGCGTCGCCAGCGGTGTGAGCGCGTCGGTTCTGCTGCTAATGCTTACTCAGCTTTTGCCGCTGGGTCTGCTGGGCCTGATTGGTGGTTTTGCGGTGCCTCGCGTGATTGTGAATCATCGTGCTCGCGCAGCGGATGCCCGTATTTGGCAGCTGTGGCCGGATGCGGTGGATCACCTGCGTTCGGCGATTCGTGCGGGTCTGTCCCTGCCGGAGGCGCTGATTCAGCTCTCGTACCGCGGCCCGGAAGAGCTGCGTGATGCCTTCGCCCATTTCTCGCGTGATTACCGTGCGTCGGGTGAGTTTGTGCCGTCGCTGAACCGTTTGAAGGAGTACCTCTCTGACCCGGTGGCGGACACCATTATTGAGGCGTTGAAGATTGCTCGCGAGGTGGGCGGTTCGGACCTGGGTAAGCTGCTGGGCACGCTGAGTGATTTTCTGCGTGAGAATGCGCGTACCCGTTCGGAGCTTCTGGCTCGCCAGTCGTGGACTGTGAATGCGGCTCGCCTCTCCTGTGTGGCGCCCTGGTTTGTGCTGTGTCTGATGGCGACTCAGCCTGCCGCGCGCATGGTGTATAACTCGTTTGCCGGTGCGATGCTGATGATTGCCGGTGCCGCTATTTCTTTGGCGGCGTACCGTCTGATGCTGCGTATTGGTGAGTTGCCGCGTGAACGGAGGGTTTTCGGGTGAACCTGCCTCTGATTTTTGGTCTGCTGTTGGCGGCCGGCGTGGGTCTGATTCTTTCGTCGGTACTGAATACTCGCAGTATTTCGTTTTCTGATCGTGTGGCGTCGCAGCTGCGCGGTGAGACTCTGCGTGAGTCGCTGTTGAAGGAGCAGGAGCGCCGTGAGCCGAGCCTGCTGGAGGCGATTTCGGCGTTCTGCGCGCCGCTTCTGCGTTCGCTGTCTTCGTCGTTGAGCGGCTCGTCGCTGAGCGATAGCTCGGTGCAGGAGCGTCTGCGTCGTGCTGGCTCTTCGCAGAGTGTGAGCGCGTTTCGTGCTGAGCAGCTGCTGTGGGCTCTTGCCGGTGTGACCGTCATGAGTGCCCTGACCGTCATTGGCGTGGTGCAGGAGCGTTTCTCCATCCTGGTGGCTCTTGTGCTGGTGCTGGTGAGCGGTTTGAGCGGCTTTCTGGCGCGTGACTGGTGGCTGGGTGAGGCGGTGACTAAGCGTGAGAAGCAACTGGTTGCTGAGTTCCCGGCGCTGGCGGAGATGATGGCTCTGTCGGTAACGGCGGGCGAGTCGGCGCTGGCGGCTTTGGAGCGTATCTGTTTGACCTCTCGCGGCGAGTTGGCTCGTGAGTTTTCTGAGATTTTGGCGCAGACCCGCACCGGCGTTTCGCTGCTGAGTGCGTTGCAGGAGTTCGCGGAGCGTACTCGCGTTCCGGCGTTGAGCCGCTTCGTTGAGGGTATTGCTGTTGCGATTGAGCGCGGTACCCCTCTGGCTGATGTGTTGCGTGCGCAGGCTCAGGATGTGCGCGATAACGCTAAGCGTGAGCTGATGGAAACAGCCGGTAAGAAGGAGATCGCGATGCTCGCCCCGGTGGTGTTTTTCATCCTGCCGCTGACCGTAATTTTTGCGGTCTTCCCGGGCCTGTCGCTCATGCGTTTGAACTTTTAGATTTTGCGGCGGGTACACACCGTACCGGCTGCACCGCGGTGGGCTGGGCTGATTGCCCGGCGCGCCGCACCAACCACACACTACACCCTTTGATAGAAGGAGAAAATCATGTTCCGTCGTTTCCGCACCACCCTCACCGTGCTGATTGCCCTGGCTATCGCATCCGTGCTGGCTCTGCGCCTGAAGAACAAGCAGGATGACCCCGAGCGCGGCGACGTGCCCGGCTGGGTCATGATCACCATGATGAGCGCCGTGCTGGTTGCCGCTATCTTGGCGATTGCTCAGCCCGCTCTGACCAAGATGTTCAACGACGCAATTGCTCTGGTTCACCAGTAATGCGTAAGCCCCGCATCGCTTCTGAGCTGACTGCCGCTGAGCTATCCTCCGCGGAATATTCTGCGGAGGAGAGCGAGCGCGGTGACGCCAGCACGGAATTCGTCATGGTCGGTGCGCTGCTGGTGTTGCTGACCATGGCGATTCTGCAGGTTTCTTTCGCCCTGTATGCACGAACCATGTTGGTGGATGCTGCGGCGGCTGGGGCACGTTACGGTACGATGCGTGACCGCACTCCGCAGGAGGGCATGGAGCGTACCCGTCAGATGATTGAGGGGGTTCTTCCGTCTTCGTATGCTGAGAATATTTCGTACCGTCAGAGTAGTGATTCTACGGGCGTGCGCACTTTGGAGGTGACGGTGAAGTCTCCGTTACCGGTGCTGGGCCCGTGGGGTTTTCCGGATTCTATTGAGGTGAAGGGGCATGCGATTTATGCGGAGCATCGTTCCGGTGATTAGTGGCTTTTCGCTTCGGCAGCGGGTGAAGGAACGCCTGATGAGCCGCTCTGACCGGCCTCTTTCTAACCAGCACAATCCTGAAGAGGGTAGCGCCATTGTGGAGTTCCTGGGTTTGGGTATTACTCTGCTCATCCCGGTACTCTACGGCATTCTGACGATTTTTAGCTTGCAGTCTTCGGTAATGGCGGCTCATGCGGCGAGCGCCCAGGTGGTGCTGTATGTGCAGGAGCAGCCGCAGGACTCGTCGGTGGGCCCGGATTTGGCTAAGCGTCTGGCGGTGCACGCCGCAGCGGATTACGGGGTTGACCCGTCCGATGTGAGCGTGTCGTTGAGCTGTTCGTCGGGGGAGTGCGTCTCGGGTACGAAGGCGTACGCCACGGTGACGGTTCAGGCGCGTCTGCCGCTGCTGCCTTCGTTTATGGGTGGCGGCGTGATTCCGGTGAGTTCTCATGCGACGAGTTGGGGGTCTGGTCATGCTGATTCCTAATGGTTCGTCGGCTCGCCTGCTTTCCTCTGTGTGGGAGCGATACGCTAACGCACACCGTCGGGCTCGTGCCCACATGCAGGCTCGTGCCCGTGCGCAGAGGCGGGCGCTCGCCTCAGGCCGCCTCGACTCTGACCCGCTCGCATCAGGCCGCCTCGCCTCAAACCCGGAAGAGGGCAGCATTGCCCCGCTGATTGTGGGCATGCTGGCGTTGCTGTTGCTCATCGGTTCGGTGACTGTGGCGATTACGGGCGCGTATCTGCAGACTCAGCATCTGCAGGATGTGGCGGACGCTCAGGCGAACTCGATTACCCGCACGATGCGCACTCCGGATGAGGCGAGTGGTTCGGCGGCGTGGGAGTATGCGAGTGCGTACTTGGCTGAGGTTCAGCCGGGGCAGGATTTTCAGGCGTTGCGTCTGGAGAATGTGTCCGTGGATTCTGATCAGAGCGTGCACGTGTACCTGTCGGCTCGTATTCGTCCGCCGCTGCTGTCGATTCTGGTGCCTGATGGTATTGAGGTGACCGCTCATGGTTCGTCGCGTTTGAAGACGAGCCAGGGCCCGTCCACCGATTAGTGCGTCCATCAACGGCGCACGGGCATAACGGCGCACGGGCGTATCGGCTCACTCTCTTATTGGTGCGTTGTGAGCCCCATAGACTGCGAGGGTGCATCCGCAAGGTAGTGTAACGGCTAGCGGATGCGCCCTCGTTTTGCATTCTTTTACATCTTCGTTCCGCGGCTTCTGCCCTCTAACCACCCTGTCCTTCTGCGCTGTGGGCTGTTGCGGGCTGTAACGGCGGGACTTTCTGGCAGTTTCGCGATAGTGTTAAAAGCTATGGCATCCTTCGACTTTTCTGCTGAGATTAAAGAGCTTCGCGCGATTTTCACCTCTATTGCTGCTGTGAGCGATATTGAGGGGATTGAGCGCGCCATTGAGGACCTGTCTGCGCGGGCTGCCGCACCCGATTTGTGGGATGACGTGGAGAATGCGCAGAAGGTGACGAGCGCACTGTCGTATAAGCAGTCGGAGCTGAATCGTCTGCGCTCGCTGTCTTCTCGCATTGATGATGTTGAGGTGATGGTGGAGCTTGCCGAAGCGGAGGATGAGGAGACTGCCGCCGAGCTGCTCGCTGATGCTGAACGCGAGTGCGCTGAAATCCGCGCCAAGCTGGAAGAGCTTGAGGTGCTGGTGCTGCTGTCGGGTGAGTACGATCAGCGTGAGGCTGTGGTGACGATCCGTTCGGGCGCTGGTGGCGTGGATGCTGCTGATTTCGCGGAGATGCTGCTGCGCATGTACCTGCGTTGGGCGGAGAAGAACGGCTACCCGACGAAGGTTCTGGACACCTCCTACGCTGAGGAGGCGGGCCTGAAGTCGGTGACCTTTGAGGTGAACGCGCCGTACGCTTTTGGCCGCCTGTCGGTGGAGGCGGGTACTCACCGTCTGGTGCGTATTTCGCCGTTCGATAATCAGGGCCGCCGCCAGACCTCGTTCGCGGCGGTTGAGGTGATCCCTCTGATTGAGCAGACGGATGCTATTGAGATTCCCGAGTCTGAGATTAAGGTGGATGTGTTCCGCTCGTCGGGCCCGGGTGGTCAGTCGGTGAATACGACGGATTCGGCGGTGCGTATGACTCACTTGCCGACCGGTATTGTGGTGTCGATGCAGAATGAGAAGTCGCAGTTGCAGAACCGTGCGGCGGCTTTGCGTGTGCTGCAGTCTCGCCTGTTGCTGTTGCGTAAGGAGCAGGAGGATGCGAAGAAGAAGGAGCTTGCCGGTGATATTAAGGCAAGCTGGGGTGATCAGATGCGCTCCTATGTTCTGCATCCGTACCAGATGGTGAAGGATCTGCGTACCGGCTATGAGGAGGGTAATACCTCTAATGTTTTGGATGGCGGTTTGAACGCCTTTATTGATGCTGGTATTCGCTGGCGTGCTTCGGGGCGCGCGGCTGAAGAGAGCTAAGACGTATAAGGATTGAGTGATGGCTCAGAAAAAGAAGAAAGACGCGAAGAAGGACCCGAATAACGCGATTATTGCCCAGAATAAGAAGGCTCGCCACAACTACAACATTGTGGATACCTATGAGGCGGGTATTGTTCTGCTGGGTACTGAGGTGAAGTCTCTGCGTGATGGTGGGGCGTCCATTGTGGATGGTTTCTGCCAGGTGACCGATAACGAGTTGTGGCTCGAGGGTATTCATATTGCGGAGTACGGTTACGGTACGTGGACGAACCATGCGGCTCGTCGTCGCCGTAAGCTGCTGCTGCATCGTTCTGAGATTAATAAGTTGGCGCAGAAGTTGAAGGAGACCGGTTACACGGTGGTTCCGTTGAAGCTGTACTTCTCGAATGGTCGTGCGAAGGTTGAGATTGCTTTGGCGACTGGTAAGCGTGAGTACGATAAGCGTCAGGCTTTGCGTGAGCGTCAGGATGACCTGGAGGCGCGCCGCGCGATGCGTTACCGCAACCTCGGCTAGGGCTGAGACAACGGCGGGGTGCACGGCTACTCCAGGAACTTGCCGGTAGGTGCGGGGCGCGGTTCCTCGCGTATAATGGTTGAAAATTCGCGGTGTACCGTGAGCACCATACTTTTATGAGGAGACACATGTCTGAGAACCCGAACTACCAGCAGAACCCGGGCGAGTTCATCCCCGCACCGCAGCAGGCACCCGCATACAATATGCAGGGCGGCTACCCCGGCTACCAGCCGACCCCGAGCTCGGCTCTGGCGATTGCTTCGCTGATCCTGGGTGTTATTGGTCTGCTGTCTGGCTGGCTGATTTTCGGTGGCGTGCTGGGTCTGGTTGGCGTGATTCTGGGTATTGTTGCCCTGGTGAAGGTGAAGAACGGCACTGCCTCCGGTAAGGGCATGGCGATTGGTGGTATTGTCACCGGTGCGCTGGGCATGATTGTTGCTGTTGTTGTGCTGATTCTGGGCTTGATTGGCATTGGCATGCTCGGCGACTGCGCTGAGAAGGCCGTGCAGGATTCGAACGGCAACTACGTGTGCACCATTCACGGTGAAACCATGACGATGAGCCCCGATGAGTACAAGATGTACCGCCGTTAAATCGCATTGAGTCTTTGAAGCTTGAGGGACCGAATAGTGTTGAACTATTCGGTCCCTTGCTCTTTTTCTGCGCTGAATCTGCCCGATTGGTGGATTCTGGGGGATGATTCTGGAATCTTGGACTTCATAGGTGACCCCAATGACGGCTTATTTATATAATGGAACCGAACTCAGCGCGCAATGGTGCGTTGGGCGAGTATAAATTGTTCGCTGCAACTGTGAAGGAAAGAACGACGGATGTCTGAGAATAACTACGGAAACAACCAGGGGAACGCACAGAACCCCTACGCTGCTCAGCAGCCTAATTCTTCCGCCCAGGGCTCGTACGGTCAGGATTACGGCCAGGCTCCTTCGGCACAGAACACCTACGGCCAGGATTACGGTCAGAGCGCATCCGCTCAGAACACCTACGGCCAGACTCAGCAGCAGAACGCTACTCCGCAGAACTCGGCCCAGCAGAACCAGTACGGCCAGTTTGGTGCGCAGCCCTCTTCGCAGAATGCTTACGGTCAGAACGTTGCTCAGGGCACCTCCGCCCAGGGCGCTGCGGCTCAGGGCGCTTCGGCTCAGAACACTTACGGCCAGCAGCAGTACGGCTACGGTCAGGACGCTTCCTACCAGGCGCAGCCTGCTCAGCAGAACCAGTACGGTTACGGCCAGGACGCCTCCTACCAGGCACAGCCCGCTGACTACAACTACCAGCAGAACTCTTACCAGCAGCAGCCCCAGCAGGATGCTTACGGTTACGGCCAGCCCGCGGGTTACCCGTATGCGGCTCCCGTGACGAAGAAGGCTCCCGGCATGGCGCTGGCTGCGATGATTCTCGGTATTGCGGCTGTGCTGACCGGTTTCCTCGTGTTTGGTATTCTGCTGGGTATTGCCGCGATTATTCTGGGCGCCCTGTCCCTGAAGAAGACTAAGGAAGTTGGCGCTGGTAAGGCATTCGCGCTGACCGGTATTATCACCGGTGCGGTGTCTGTCCTGATTTCGATTTGCATGCTTTTCGTATACATTTCTTTCTTCCAGACCGCTGAGAAATGCCTTGAGGTTGGTACCGAGGACGGTCACGGTAACGTGGTCTGCCAGATTGGTGACAACCCGAACAACCGCATGACTGTTCCGGCTCACCGCTAAGGTTTGACCGCCTAATTTTGACTGCCTAATTTTGGCTACCCAGTGCGGTACGCGAACGGGGTGGGGCTCCTAGATATTCTGGGGCGCCTCACCCCGTTTGCTGTGCCCGTGATTTTCTGCACCGATTTTCTGCGCCCACCGTTGATCCGGGTGTGTGCTGGAGGCGCGCTCGCTGTACCCTCTGCGTCTGTTCTTAGCTGGTGTTCTCTATCCTGGTGGTCTCTGTCAGTGAGCGTGCCGCGTGTGTGGGGTAGGGGGGGGGGACTTGCACGCCGTTAAACATCTTAGATATACTGAATCTCTACCGTGTTTGAATGGCACCGCGGCATCAAGGTATGTTGAGGAAAACTTTCAGAAGACGGTGGGCTTTTTGATAAAAGCATAGGGGGATGATCGGTTTCGACGATGTGAGTTGAGATGGGTGAAGCGTGCCGAGGATGCAGGGTTATCTCGTTAACGCCCTCTGCAAAAAATTAAGTGCAGAATCTAAGCGCACTGACTTCGCACTCGCTGCCTAAGCGCGAGTTGCCGTCTGTCGGCCTGAGCATGCCTTTGGCTCAGTTACCGGCATCGACTTAAAAGGCCACTGCTGCTAGCCCTTGTTGCGGGGGTTAGCGGGACTTTTACGTGACTAGGTTCGTCGGTATATGTGTTTATGCAAGTACCGGAGCCGAAAAGTAGCGTTCGCATAAACTGCGCACGGAGAAGCCCCGTTGACGCCACATCGGACCGGGGTTCGATTCCCCGCATCTCCACGATCTCCCAACCGTCCGCTATCCCGTATGGGGTGCGGCGGTGATTATCGGTTCCAATCCAGAGGAAGAACCGCGGTAGGTTTCTACCACCCGGCAGGACGCCCCACGGCGTCACCTGCCGGGTATTTTTATGCCCAATTGTCGGTCTGTTCTGGGGTGTGCCGACGTGCTCGTGGGTTGGGCGTCAAAAGGTTTGGGCTAACGTCAAAAAGTATGGGTTGGCGTCGAAGGGTTTAGGTGTAGCGTCAAAAGGTTCTATTTATCAGGACTGCCAAGATCCAGCCGATAGAGTGTGCTGCGGTGGTAAATTTTTGGTTTTGTGACGCAGGGTGGCTGGGTACCTCACCCTTCACCGAGCATGGCTGGAAGCCTAGTAATTAGTTAAAACTTTTATATGACTTGGAGCTGAGTTTGTCGGTGATTTTTCTGAGTGGAGAGTGTCGGGCATGGCTTGGGCATCGGTGGTTTTTGTCATGCGATTTTCGCATTGTAGCCTTTAGCCGTACGCCCTTTAACACAATTTAAAATAATTGATTAAATATGTAATTGATTAGTGAAACTCTGGTATTGGAACGCTTGGCCACGGAGTCCCATAGTGCGTTATTCCCCACACGTAGAGGTTAAGCTCGCTGTCATAGAAGACTGGCTCGTCCGTATGCTCAAACAGGAACTCGGGGTCTTGGGCGATGTAGAACTGGAATATCTCATTGTCTAAGTTACCGTTTATCAGTTCTAGCGGACGGATTGCAATTTCGTTGGCGGGTACTATCCCTCCCACCTGCCTTGATAGGTCTTCGTAGGTCTTGATGTAATCGTTGAAATCCCTGGAGTCCTCCTTTGTCTAGTGCAATCTTGACCGTCTTTAGACGGTCTTTGAGGCACGTAAAAGGTTGATTTATCTGGTAGATCGTTGCACGCTGATACGTAGTTACGTGAATACGTATCATAGGAGGGTATGATATGGACAAGAAAGGCGAAAAGAAGACATCAGGAAGCGTCAGACGAACGAAGCTGACGCTTTCCATGACGGTGGAGGATAAGAAGAGATTGAAAATTATTGCAGCCAAGAGGGAGAAATCCATCTCAGCGATGCTGCATGAATGGATTGAGGAAAATGGAGAGGAAGCCGAGGAGTAATGGCAAAGAAAGAAGTTGAGATTGACCTGTGGGTCGCAAAGCAGCTTGATGAATGTGACATCAAATTTGATGCTCAGGGTAGCAATACGAAGGAGATTAACGACGCCCTTAAGACGGCGTCGAAGCGAGGAACTGGTAAAGCAGGATATCCTGAGTACGTCGCCGTCATCGGTGATTTTGTGCTGGTTATCGAGGATAAGGCAGCGCTTGACAAGCACGTCAATCTGACTGATAAGGGCGTGATTGATACGGAAGTCAAGTCAGTGACCGGCTATGCGGTCAACGGCGCTTACTTCTACGGGAAGCATATTGCCCAGAATAGCAACTTCAAGAAGGTGTTTGCTGTTGGTGTGTCGGGTGATGAGAAGCACCGCAAGATTACGCCGCTTTGGGTCGATGACCGTGAGGGTTACAAGCAGTTGCCGGATATTGAATCGTTCGTCTGGTTCTCACCGGGAAACATCAACGAGTACTACACGAGATACGTTCTGGAAGAGGCCACTGATGTTGAGAAGACAACGGAGCAGATTCTTAAGGACGCTGCTAATCTTCACGAGTATCTGCGTACATACGGCACACTGAAAGACCAGGATAAGCCGCTGGTCGTCGCTGGTATCCTGCTGGCGCTGGATGAAATCGAGTACGGCGGGTTCAGTATTGACTCTCTGACGGGCGACCAAATTGCGGGCAACCGCGACGGTGACAAACTGATGAACGCCATCAGGACGCGCCTGACACGCTCCAACGTGGGGCCTGACGCGAAGAAGGACAAGCTCCTTGCAGAGTTTGGTATCTTGCAGACCAGCTTTAGGTTGAACGAAATCAACGAGACGCTGAGCAAGAAGCACGGCAAGACGCACGGCGAGACGCTCGGCAAGACGCCGCTCAAGTTCTACACGGAGTTCTTGTATGAGCATGTGTTCAAGAACATCAAGTATCAGAAGACTTCAGAAGATTTCATCGGTCGATTCTATGGTGAGTTCATGAGCTATTCTGGCGGCGACGGGCAGACGTTGGGCATCATCCTGACGCCTCATCACATCACGGATTTGATGTGTGATTTGGTGGACATCCAGCCCGACGACGTGGTGCTCGACCCGACGTGCGGCACGGCAGGATTCCTGATTTCCGCTATGCATAAGATGCTTTCCATGGCCGACAGCGACCAGCAGAGAAAGAACATCAAGAAGAAGCAGCTGCACGGCTTCGAGCTTCAAAGCAACATGTTTGCGGTTGCTGCTGCGAACATGATTCTGCGCCGTGACGGCAATAGCAACCTTGAGTGCAGCGATTTTCTGGGCAAGAACTCGGCACAGGTGCAGTGGAAGGGTGCAACGGTCGGGCTGATGAACCCGCCGTACTCGCAGGGAACGAAAGCAGACCCGAGCCAGTACGAGCTTTCGTTCATCAAACACATGTTGGATTCTCTGACGTTGTCCGGAGCGCGTGCGGCTGTCATCGTTCCTCAGTCATCCATGACTGGTAAGTCAAAGGCCGAGCAGGCGTTCAAAGACGCCATCATGAAACATCACACACTTGAGGGTGTTATCACTTGCAATACGGACACGTTCTACGGTGTGGGCACGAACCCGGTTATCGCTGTATTCACGGCGCATGAACCGCATCCGAAGGACAAGGTATGTAAATTCATTGATTTCAGGGACGATGGCTACGAGGTGAGGGCAAACGTCGGACTTGTCGAGGGTGATTCCGCCAAGGACAAGCGCCAGCACTTGCTGGACGTGTGGTTCGGGCGCGTTGAGGCACCGTCGAAGTTCTGCGTCGAATCAACGGTTGAACCGGATGACGAGTGGCTGCACAGCTTTTACTACTTTAACGACGAGATTCCGACCGATGCCGACTTCGAGAAGTCTATCGGCGACTATCTGACGTTCGAGTTCTCCATGGTCATGCAGAACCGCGAGTATTTGTTTGAGGAAGGTGCTGATGATGAAAAGACTAACTGAGAAGGAATGGAAGCCGATTAAAATCATCGACATTTTCGAGACAGTAAAGCCTGGAAAAATTTCTCGAGCAAATCAGTTCGAGAAAGTATCAAATGGTGGAGTAAATTATATTGCAGCTACAAATCGCAATAACGGTGTCTTGTACCATTTAGAACCATCTGAAGATTTAAAGAAAAAGGTTCAAGCTGGAAATTGTATTGGCTTTATTAAAGATGGTGATGGCTCAGCAGGTTATGCGATTTATAAGCATGAACCATTTGCCTCAACTGTAAATGTTATCTATGGGTATGCAGATTGGCTCAATCGCGAAAATGGTCTATTTTTCGTTGCTGCCCAGGACATGATAGAAGACAAATACAGCCACGGTTATAAACGCAATCTGCAGCATCTTCGCGGGGATAAGGTCATGCTTCCTGTCGATGACAAGGGCAATCCTGACTATGCCTACATGACGCTTTACTCCACTGAAGTGAGGGGGAGGATGCTCATGCGGTATAAGAATTTCATTGCTGGGCAGCTCTCCCAGCTGGAGCACAAGGATATTCCGGCTCTTGATGAGAAGGAGTGGAAGAAATTTAAGGCTTTTGGCGATGATGGGATTCTGGACATTGCTACGACAAGTAGCAGTATTGATGGCATCCGCTTGAAAGACGGTCAGACTAAGACTTTGCCTTATGTCACGCGTACAGACAACAGTAATGGAATTGCGCGTTTTGTAAGCTCAGATAATCTGTCATATGGCTATGATGATGCGGGATGCATCACTGTCGGTCTTGATACGCAGACAGCATTTTGGCAGCCACATGATTTTGTGACTGGACAGAACATACAAATCATTTCAGGGAAGAGGCTAAATCAATACTTAGCTCAATTTATCGTTCCTTTGCTACGAAGTCAGATGACAGCTAAGTTTAACTGGGGTGGCAACGGGGCGACACTAGGTCGTATGAAACGACTTGAGATTATGCTTCCAGTTACTGATGCTGGCATGCCTGATTACAAGTATATGGAGCAGTATACGAAGAACATGATGCTCAAGAAGTATGAGCAGTATCTGGCGTTCATTGACCGCTAAAGCTCAGCTGAGGAGGTGAATGTATAGGTGGAAAGACTGAATTTGTCCAGAACGATAACAACCTAGCTATCGCCTACTACCGCTTTTTGAGGACGAGCACAGCATCAAGGTGTATTTCATGAAGTTCGCAAACGCGGACTTTGAAAATCCAGAGACGCGCAGGAGGCTATTCGAGTACTTCGTAGATAAAATCTATCTGTATGAGGACAGGCTCGTATTCATATCGTGGTACTCAAAAGACAATCACGAGGTGCCTTACGAGGCGCTGAACGGAGACGACGAGGGGAAGCCGTCGAGTTCGATTGCTTCCCCTTTGAGTCCACGATCTCCCAACCGTCCGCTATCCCGTATGGGGTGCGGCGGTGATTATCGGTTCCAATCCAGAGGAAGAACCGCGGTAGGTTTCTACCACCCGGCAGGACGCCCCACCGCGTCACCTGCCGGGTATTTTTATGCCCAAGTTTCGGTCTGTATTGCCGGTCTGTTCTGGGGAGTACCGGCGTGCCCGAGGGTGCTCAGGTGACCGCATCGTAATGAGAACGTCATCAGAGAAGACGAAAACGCACCCTATGGCGTAGTATCGAAGGGTAAATATCGTTGTTCGGCGTTGATTGTTCATTCAAGCTCACCGGCAACATTCGAGAGCAACCACAGAGCCACAGAATAGCCGGTCATAGGGATGCCACCGCTACGATGCGGTAGCCACACAGCCGCTATGACGACCACTCAAGGACGCACCATGGAAAACCAGATTCCCGCCCCCTCCTTTCCGGAGCAGAACAACGCAAACTCCCCGCAGCCGGTACCTGCAGGCGTCGCACCCGGCGCTCCCCTCGGCGCAGCACCCGCACCCGCCCTGGGCGTGGCACCCGCTAACGTGCGCGACCGCGATGACAGCTACCAGCGCATCCCGGACATCTACCGGGTACCGGCTGAGCACCGCCGCCCCTACGGCGAGACCACCGGCGACTTCCGCGGCCCCGGCTACTTCTACTCTATCGGCGCGTTCGGCGCCTCCCTGGGCGCCCTGGCACTGACCCTCTACGCGTGGGTTCAGGTCGCGGCACTCCACTCTGAAGCAACGCTCAACTCCCGCGGCTATAGTTCCTCTGAATATAGCTCCAGCCTGAGCCTGAGCCCCAATATCATGGTGATTGCTCTGCTGCTCGTGGGTCTGATCCCGGTAGGCGTGTCTATCTGGCTTGCCATCTACTCGGCGAAGGTGAACTCCGGTCACACCACCAAGTACACCTCGAAGATGACGACCTTCAACATTCTGGCGTACATCATCTCGGGTCTGAGCCTGCTGGGTCTGCTTGGCACCCTCACGATGCTGTCCTAAACAGGCAACGCTTGCTCTCATAGCGATAATAGAGAGGCGGCGGCTTTCCACTGACCGGAAAGCCGCCGCCTCGCTATATTGTCACCGTCACCGAGGGAGCAGACTAGGGTTGGGGTGCGAGCGCCTCCAGCACCTGCTGCTGGACCGCCGCCGTGTTACTTGCTACCAGGGACACTGGGTGCACGCCGGAGACCGAAACGCCCGCGTGCTCGGGCAGATCGCCCTCCAGGGTGGAGGCGACGCCGCCAGCCTCACGAATCAGCGGCAGAAGCGCCGCCACCTCGTAGAACGACAGGGACGAATCAACCACAGTATCCACCGCACCCTCAGCGAGCATACACGCCGCCCAGAACGAACCGTACGCACGGGAACGACCAACGGACCCCAGAAGCTGTACAAGCTCGCCAGAGCGGTCCACAGAGCCTTCAGAGGCAGCCTTCCAGGAGGCGAGGTCGGTGTACGCGGCAGATAGCTGATCCAGCTGAGTCAGCGAGGACACCTCAAGACGAGTCGCTTGCGCCAAGGACTTACCCGTGTACGCGCCCGAACCGCGAGCAGCCCACCAGCGGCGACCCAGCGCGGGTGCAGACACCACACCCACCACCGGCTCACCCTGATCCAGCAGAGCAATCAGAGTCGCCCACACCGGCACGCCGCGGCGAAAATTATCCAGCTCCGCAATCGGCGCAATGACCCACTGGCGCGCCGCCTGACCGTTATAGCCAGCATGCGCACCTGCAATACCGTCACGAGTACGCACACGCGACAGCTGCGCGCGCAGAAGCTCCTCAACCTCCTGAGCCACACCCGAGGCGTAATCGGCAGGCTCCTGCACCGGCGCCTGCGGCTCCGCGGGCTGCTGAGTAGCCTGCTGCCACGGTGCCAACGGTGCCGCAGCGGGTGCCGCCTCGGCAGGCTCTAGCGCCTCGGATGCGGGGGAGAAAACCGGACGGTCACGAAAACGCATAGCGCTCACACGATCGACGCTATCGGCGAGAATATGCGCAAGACGCAAATCGTCGGTGTACTGCTGGGGACGGCTCATAGTAATGCTCTTCTTCAGTATCGGTGATGTAGTCAGCAAAAATGTGTGTGCAGTGCTGTGTGTAATACAGGGGAGAGAACCTAGACGAGAGCGCCCAGTTCTTTCTCCGAATCGCCCTCTTCAGGAGTCAACAGCAGCAGCTTACGCAAAGACTCCAGGCGGTCGGGACCGCTCTCACCGGCATGACCGGCAGCAACGTACGCCTCCAGACCGCACTCGGGAGCCTGTGCCGCGTGAGTACACGCCTTCGGACAATCCGCCGCACCCGGCGCCAGGTCCACGAACGCCTCCACAACGGTCTCCGGCGGCACATGCGCCAGACCGAAAGAACGAATACCCGGAGTATCAATAATCCAGGTGCCCGGCTCCATCGGGTCGCCGTTCGCATTCACCGGACGCAACGCCAACGCCGACGAGGAAGTATGGCGGCCACGGCCCGTCACCGCGTTCACATGACCGGTCGCACGCTCGGAGCCGGTCAGCGCATTCACCAGGGTCGACTTACCCACACCCGAATGGCCCAGAAGCACCGAAACCTGACCCAACAGCTCCTGCAGAAGCTCCTGAACCGGTGCCGACTCCAAACCGGCAGCGCCCTCCTGACTCGGCGCCAAACCATCCGAAGACGAAGACAGCACAATCTTCAAACCGCTCGCCGCATAGTAATCCAGCAGGTTCTGCGGGTACCGCACATCGGTCTTCGTAATGCACAGGATCGGCTCAATCCCGGCATCAAACGCAGCCACCACGGCACGGTCAATGAAGCCGGTGCGCGGCTCCGGGTTCGCCGCAGCAACCACAATCACCAGCTGCTGAGCATTCGCCACGACCACGCGCTCCGACGGGTCGGTGTCATCGGCACTACGGCGCAGAATCGAGGTGCGCTCACCCAGACGCACAATGCGCGCCAGGGTATCCTTCGCACCGGAGGTATCACCCACCAGATCCACAAAGTCACCGGTCACAATCGCGGTGCGGCGCAGCTCCTTAGCACGCGCCGCAATGAGGGTACGCTCCTTCTCAGTACCCTCATCAACGACGACCGACCAGCGGCCGCGGTCCACCGTAATGACCCTGCCACGAATCGCTTCTTTGAAGGTCGGGCGGTCCTTCGTGCGGGGGCGGGAGCCCTTCTTGTTCGGGCGCACGCGCACATCCGACTCATCCCATTCGGAGAAATCGCGCACGTTCATGCGGGAAGAACCCATTTAGAAGACCTCCTGGTCGGCGGTAACGTCAGCGGTGGAAGCGCCAGCCTGCCATTGCGCCAGCATGTCCTCCCACATTGCGGTAAATTCGGGCATGGTCTTAGCCACGGTGGCTACGTTCTGCACCACCACATTGGGGCGGCGCAGACCAATAATCGCCGCGAAGGTCGCCATACGGTGATCGTCGTAGGTGCGCGCCAGAACCTGCGCAACCTCCGCGGCAGCGGGGATGGGCGCCTCAATCACCAGCGAATCGGCGGTGTCGTGGGCGGCACCTCCCAGGCGGTTAATCTCAGCGGCGAGCGCTGCGAGGCGGTCCGTCTCATGACCGCGCAGATGCGCAATGCCGGTCAGCTCAACGCGGCCCTTCACGAAAGCACAAGCAGCCGCCATAGTCGGCGCCAACTCGCCACCGGCAGACAGATCAAAGGAGAAATCACCCTCGGGAAGCTCACGGGGGCCGGTCACGGTCAGACGGCCCTCAGCGTAGCTCACCCGGGCGCCCAGCGCGGGCAGAAGCTCACGCCACATATCGCCCACCTGGGTCGTACCCGCCGAAGAATCAGCCGCGGGGGCGGGCCAGTGAGGAATAGTCACCGACTCGCCGGTGACCACGGCGGCGGCAAGGAACGGGCCGGCATTCGACAGGTCCGGCTCAATGGTCATCTCAAAGCCGGGGAAGGAACCGGGGTGAACCGTCCAGCGGTACTCGCCGCCCTCTGCTTTGTCGCCTTGGTTCGGGTAGTGCTCCTGCACCCGGATACCCATCTGGCGCAGCGCCTCCACGGTCATCTGAATGTGCGGGATGGACGGCACCGAAGAGCCCTCGTGCACCAGCACCATGCCCTGCGGCAGGCGAGGCGCCATCAGCAGTAGAGCCGAAACGAACTGGGACGACGTCGAAGCATCAATACGCACCACGGGCGCCTCAGAGACACCCTCCGCGCTCGCCAGACCGGGGGAGCGTAGCACGAAGGGCAGAGCGTTCTCGCCCTGCTCACAATCCACCTGCACACCCAGCTGACGCAGACCCTCCAGAACCGGGCCCATCGGACGCTGACGGGCGTGCGGGTCACCATCAAAGGCGAACTCACCCGGCAGAAGCGCGGCCAGGGCAGGCACAAAACGCATCACGGTACCGGCAAGACCGCACTCAATCGACACGGTGCGCGGCTGGGCGGAATTTGCCTGCGCGAAGCTCAGGGGAGTGACTTTTACATCCGGACCGAACGGCGAATCGGTCGGCACCAGCTCAATACCCGCACCCAGCTGACGCAGCGCCTCAATCATCAGCGCAGAATCGCGCGAATGCAGCGGCGCACGCAAATACGAGGGGGAATCAGCTAGAGCGGCAAGCAACAGATAGCGGTTCGTGAGCGACTTAGAACCCGGAATATGCACCAGCGCGTTCTTGCCAGCGGCTTCGCTGGAGGCGGGTGCCAGGGGAGCGGGCCAATCACCGGGGGAAAGCTGCACTGCTGCGTCGCTCATATGTCCTCTTCTGGGTCGAATCACGGGGAGGCGCAGGCTGTGGTGCGCTGCGCCGGTTGACGTCTACCCCTATTCTACCGGTTGAGGGTTTGCGAGCCGCCGAGGACTCCAGAGGTGAGATAGGCAATGCACACCAGGTAGTGCGAACCAACCAACACGCGTAAAGGCGGCGCACCGTCATTGGTGCACCGCCTTAACTCATCGTCGGATGTCTGTACCCCAGCGGGGCAACAGCTCGGGGCAGCTTAGAGGTTAGCCTCGGCGCAGAACTTCTGCACATCCTGCAGCAGACGCGCCTTTAGCTGCTCGGGCGCCTGCTGAGCGCACGAAGAACGCATCTTCTCACGCACCATCAGTTCAAAGTCCTTCACATCCGCGCATTCGGGGCAGGCATTCAGATGCGCCTGAACCGTGCGCAGCTGCTCGGGGCTCAGCTCCCTATCGAGGAATTCGTAGAGGCGCTTGAGGGTCGCCGAGCAGGGCTGGCCGCCGCAATCCTCCAGCGGCTCAGAAGCCGCGGAGGCTTCGGGGACAGAAGAATTCTTGTCTGTGGTTGACATCGGGGTTCCTTTCACACGGAAGGCATAAAGCGTTAGGGGAGTCTAGCCCCAACCTCATGGGGCTAGCTCACGTGTAGAAGAGCGAAGCTAAGAATCTGCAGGCGCCTTGGAGCCAGAGCCCGCCGGAGGGGACTTTACGCCTTTGGTAGCCTTAGTGCCCTTGGTAGCCTTTGCCGGCTGTACCTTAGCGCTCGCCTTCGCTGCAGCTTTCGCCTCAGCCTTCGCTTCTACCTTTGCGATGGTTGACGGGCGCAGACCGTTCTCACGCGCATAATCGAGCAGCTTCTCACGCAGAATACGGCGGCCACGATGCAGACGAGACATCACCGTGCCCAGAGGGATATCCAGAATCTCCGCAATATCCTTGTACGCGAACCCCTCCACATCGGAGTAGTACACCACCATGCGGAAATCCTCAGACAGCTCATTCAGAGCCTCACGAACCTCCGTGCTCGGCAGGGCACTCAGTGCCTCCGCCTCGGCAGAACGCAGACCCACCGCATCATGCTCACCGGCCTGAGCCAGCTGCCAATCCTCCACCGTCTCACCCTGAGACTGCTGCGGCTCACGCTGACGCTTACGGTACAAATTGATGTACGTATTCGTCAGGATGCGGTACAGCCACGCCTTCAGGTTCGTACCCTCGGTGAACTGGTGGTACGAAGCAAAAGCCTTCATGTAGGTTTCCTGCACCAGGTCTTCAGCATCGGCAGAGTTGCGGCTCATCCGCAGGGCGGCAGCGTAGAGCTGATCCACATACTGCATAGCGTCCGCGGTGAAGCGTTCGCGCAGCTCGCGGGTATCCGCCGCGGTGTTGGTTTCAGCCATGTTCTCTCCTCTACAGGAACGCGCCAGGCGTCCACTGTCATAACGTAGAATTCTTCTCTTTATTCCGCAGAATGTGCACAAACATCTGCGGGTAAAGCAAAACCCCGGGTCCGAATAATATCCGAAACGCCGGGGTTTTAAAGTGTATGCAAGATACCTTATGCGTTGGGGCGCTTACCGTGGTTTGCGCCGCCCTTACGACGGTCCTTGCGCTTACGACCGCGCTTGCTCATCAGAGCCTCCTTATAGTGTTCATGGATGCACGCCCCACCTTCGCGGTGCGCGCTCCCTATTACCTGCCCTAGCAGAGGCGGTCACCGAAAACCGGTGGCCCACGCTATAAGGGCAACGCCGTCTATTTTTTCATAGAAACGGCATGATTGCATCTTGGAACCGGGATATGAGCTAAAAAACACGAACTTTCTTCGCCTCAGCTCACAACCCCAGCCGGGGGAGCAGGCTCTTAGCCGTGCTCAGGAATGTTCAGCCAGTTGTACCAGCCGCGGTGCAGAACCAGCCACGCCATCAGACCGTAACCGGACTGACCCGGGCGGCCGTCATTAGCGGCAAGGTCGTTGCGCCACTGCTCGTGGTGAAGCAGCGGGTTGAACGTATCCACGTACACGTGGTTACGGCGGGTTACCACATCCGCGTACGCCGCCGACAGGTCAGCGATACGGCGGTTACGCTCAGCGTCCAGGGTCGGCGGCGGACCAACAACCAGAACCTTAATGTTGTTCTGCGACGCCATGTCCACAATGTTCGCCAGGTTCAAACGCGAACGAGCGCTGGTCAGACCCAAATCAATGTCAAAGGTCGACGGAGCAATAATGAGGCGGTTATCAGCACCGGGAACGAAGCGGCGGCGCGCCTCCTCGAACCAGCGTGCATTCAGCTGCTCGCTACCTTCATTGGGGGCGGCAAGGTTATATGCCGCAATGGATGCGGTGGTCTGCGGGGTGCGCGCCATAACGCGGCCAAACCAGCCGAGGGTACGGGGGTCGCCAACACCGGCGAGCAGGTCATCGCCGACTGCCACAATTCGAATATTGCGTTGCTCCACGGAATTCTTTCTTCAGCAGGATGCGCCCGCCGTGAGAGGCGGCAAGGCACGTGAGTAATAGTCTTCATATCTAGGATAAGCGCTTACCGGCCTCTTTTCGAACTTAATACCCTATCCGGTAAGCATCCGAGACTAAAAAACCCGTCTTCCCGCCAGAAACATCTGACGGGAAGACGGGTTTTGAAGAGCTAAAACCTTAGCGGTTTAGCAGTAGAAGACCTTAGCCTTCGAAGACCTGCTTGAGCAGAGCCTCAGCCTCAGCTGCGTGCAGCTTACCGGTACCGGCAGCCGGGGAAGCAGCTGCGGAGCGGGAAGCAAGACGCACGCGGCGGTCCAGCAGCGGCAGCAGGTTCACAGCCATGAACGGCCACTGACCCTGGTTAGCAGGCTCGTCCTGAGCCCACACAACGTCGGTAGCGTTCGAGTACAGAGCCAGCTGCTCCTTGATCTCCTGCTCGGGCAGCGGGTACAGCTGCTCCACCGAGACAATAGCGGTCTTGGTGTCGCCGCGGCGCTCGCGCTCAGCTTCCAGATCGTAGTAGAGACGGCCGGATACGAAGACCACACGCTCAACCTGAGCCGGGTTAATACCCGAACGGTCACCAATCACCGGCTGGAACGAACCCTCGGTGAAGTCCTCGATGGAGGACGCAGCAGCCTTCAGACGCAGCAGCTGCTTGGGGCTGATCACCACGAGCGGCTTGTACGGACGGTGCTGAGAGTGGCGACGCAGCAGGTGGAAGTGCGAAGCCGGAGTCGAGGGGCAAGCAACAGTCATGTTGTTCTCAGCGCACAGCTGCAGGTAACGCTCAACACGAGCCGAGGAGTGGTCAGGACCCTGACCCTCGTAGCCGTGAGGAAGCAGCATAACCAGCGAGGAGCGCTGGCCCCACTTCTGCTCGGAGGAAGACACGAACTCATCAATGATGGTCTGAGCGCCGTTCGCGAAGTCACCGAACTGAGCCTCCCACACCACGAGCGAGTCGGGGCGCTCCACCGAGTAGCCGTACTCGAAGCCAAGAACGCCGTACTCAGAGAGGAAGGAGTTGTAGATACGGAACTTGCCCTGGTCCTCAGAGAGGTGCTCCAGCGGCGACCACTCTTCATCAGTCAGGTGATCGTGCAGAACAGCGTGACGCTGAACGAAGGTACCGCGCTGAACATCCTGACCGCTCATACGAACGTCGGTGCCCTCCATCAGCAGCGAACCGAAGGCGAGCAGTTCACCCATACCCCAGTTCACGTTGCCGGTGCGACCCATCTCAACGCGCTGCTCCATGAGCTTCTTCAGCTTCTTGTGGACGGTGAAGCCCTCGGGAGCCTTACCGAACGCGTCAGCGATGTGCTGCAGAGTCTCACGGGAAATCGCAGTCTTACCGCCGTGAACGACCTCGGTGTTCTGCTGGGATGCGGGCAGTTCCAGACCGGAAACGTGCGCGCCAGCAGGAGCCGGTGCAGAAGACTGAGTCTCGACGAAGATAGCGTCCAGCTTCGAGTGGTAGGAGTCCAGAACTTCGTCTGCCTCTTCCTGAGAGACATCGCCGCGACCGACCAGGTCCTGTGCGTACAAGGTGCGGGTCGACGGCAGAGCGTCGATGTCCTGGTACATCTTCGGCTGGGTCATCGACGGATCGTCAGCCTCGTTGTGACCGCGGCGGCGGTAGCAAATCAGGTCAATGACCACGTCGCGGCCGAAGCGCTCACGGTACTCGAATGCCAGGCGTGCGGCGCGAACCACTGCATCCGGGTCATCAGCGTTGACGTGGAAGACCGGAGCCTTGGTCATACGCGCAATATCGGAGGCGTGAGTTGCGGTGCGGCCGTCGTTGGGCAGGGTGGTGAAGCCAATCTGGTTGTTCACCACAACGTGCACGGTGCCGCCGGTGGTGTACGCCTTCAGGTCAGCCATCTGCAGGGTCTCCATGACGATACCCTGGCCAGCGAACGCTGCGTCACCGTGAATCAGGATCGGCAGGACCGGGTGGCCCTCAATGCCCTGCTCGCGGTAGACGTCCTGCTTAGCGCGGACGATACCCTCGAGCACGGTGTTTGCAGCCTCAAGGTGCGAGGGGTTAGCAGCCACGTAAACCTGGGTCTGCTTACCGGAATCGGAGGTGAATACACCCTCGGTACCGAGGTGGTACTTCACGTCACCGGAGCCACCCTCGTAGGGTGCTGCGGTGCCGGAGAACTCACGGAAAATCTGAGCGTAGGACTTACCAGCAATGTTGGTCAGCACGTTCAGGCGACCGCGGTGTGCCATACCAATAGCAACACCCTTCAGGTCCTTGTTAGCGGCCTTGTCCAGAACAGCGTCCAGCAACGGAATCAGAGACTCGCCGCCCTCCAAGGAGAAGCGCTTCTGCCCCAGGTACTTGGTCTGCAGGAAGTTCTCGAATGCCTCAGCCTCAACCAGCTTAGAGAGAACACGCAGCTGCTCCTCGCGGGTGGGCTTAGCAACGCCGCGCTCCAGGCGCTCCTGGAACCATGCGCGAACCTCGGGGTCCTCAGAGTACATGTACTCAACGGACAGGGAACCGGAGTATGCCTCGTGCAGGCGCTCCAGGATGGTGCGCAGCGGCAGACGCTCGGAACCGCCGAAGCCACCGGTCGGGTAGACGCGGTCCAAATCCCACAGGGTCAGGCCGTAGTTCTCCAGCTTCAGGTCCGGGTGCGAACGCATCTTGTAACCAACGGGGTTGGTTGCTGCGGTCAGGTGGCCGTGCACGCGGTACGCGTGAATTAGCTGCTGGATACGTGCAACCTTGGAAATCTCGTGAGCGTCATCGACGTGGTTGTCGCGTGCCCAACGAACCGGCTCGAAAGGAACCTTCAGGTCGCGGAAGATTGCGTCGTAGAAGTCGTCGCCGCCGAGCAGGTAGTGCTCAACCAGCTTCAGGAACTCACCGGAACCTGCACCCTGAATGACGCGGTGGTCGTAGGTGCTGGTCAGGGTGATGATCTTGGACAGACCCTGCTGGGTGATGAGCTTCTCGGACAGGCCGCGGAACTCAGCCGGGTACTCCAGCGCGCCCACACCGATGATGGCTGCCTGGCCCTTGGAGAGGCGGGGCACCGAGTGGACGGTACCAATACCACCGGGGTTGGTCAGCGAAACAGTGGTGCCGCGGAAGTCCTCAATGGTCAGCGCGCCGTTACGGCCACGCTTAACGATGTCGTTGTACGCATCCCAGAACTCGCGGAAGCTCAGCTGCTCAGCACCCTTGAGGTTCGGAACGACCAGGTTACGGGAACCATCGGGGCGGGGCAGGTCAATAGCCAGACCAAAGTTCACGTGTGCGTTGTGGATTGCAACGGGCTTGCCCTTCTCGTCCACACCGTAGGTTACGTTCATCGAAGGCATCGCTGCCACTGCGCGAATCACAGCGTAACCAATGATGTGGGTGAAGGAGACCTTGCCGCCGCGGGTGCTTGCCAGGTACTTGTTGATGGCAGCACGGTTCTCAATGAGCAGCTTTGCGGGGACCGCACGAACGGTGGTTGCGGTGGGGACAGTCAGCGACTCTTCCATGGTCGTGACAACTGCCTTAGCAGGGCCGCGGAGGGGGACAATCTTGTCTTCAACAGGTTCCACAGGTTCAGCCTTCTTGGTAGCAGCGGGAGGGGTGGGGTTAGCAGGCGCAGCCGCAGGCTTCGGTGCCGCGGGGGCGGGAGTTGCTACAGGTGCGGCAGGTGCAGCCGGTGCGGCGGGTGCAGCCGGTGCGGCGGGTGCCGCAACAGGAGCTGCACTAGCGGTACCGGCGCCTCCCAGCGCCTTGTCGATGGTCTCAAAAATGGGCCACCATGAAGGGTCCACGAGGTTCTTGTCCTTCTGGTAACGCTCGTACTGTTCTTCAACGAACCATTCGTTACCGGCAAATTCCTCAGGCACCAGATGTTCTGGCAGATTTGGCACGTTAAACGCCTCTTCCAATTAGTGTGAATTTATCCGTCGCGTCCGGGACTCTCCCCGGCATAGACGACCCGCGTCTTCGAGGGGCGAATCATCACGCTGAGCATGTGCGCATCGCCTAAGATGGTGGCCGTATGTGCGGGGTGTGCACCGTACAAACCTGCCTAGCGTGCCGTGAACGTCGGGGTTCATCCGCTTGCTTGGCGGCACACTCATGCTCCTATGTATAAGTGTAAAGAGAATCACGGTGAACTTTCCAGCTCATCGCGCCATATCCGCAATGCAATTTTTCACTCTTACGGATTAGCAATGAGCCGCGTGCGCAACAAGTGCTGTCTTGCACTTGTGAGCAGGCACTCTACAGCACCGGGAAGAGACGAAACCTTCGCTAAAATATGGGGTATGGATGACCCTTTGAGTAAGACTCTGACTACTAGCCAGCGCAGAATACTGCCCGCGTACTCTGCGCAACACGGCACTGTAACACCCAAAAACACCACCTCCGATGCTCAGCATCTGGACAGCCTGACTGCGGGGCTACCCCGCCAGGCCCAAGGCGCCGCACACCAGTCGATGGAGGCGGTGGCTGAGTGGATCTGATTCTCCTACTCATCGGCCTGCTGCTCATCCTGGGAACGGGCTTCTTCGTTGCCGTAGAGTTCTCCCTCGTAGCACTCGAAACCGCCACCGTGCAGCAGGCAAAGGACTCCGGCGATAAAGCCGCCGACGCCGTCCTGCGCTGCCTCAAGACGCTCTCTACTCAGCTCTCCAGCTGCCAGATTGGCATCACCATCACCACGCTGCTGACCGGTTACACCCTCGACGCTGCCATCAAGGCGCTCACCACCGGCGCCATCAGCAGCCTGGGTCTGCCCACCAGCGTGACCGACGTACTCACCCTGGTGCTGGCGATGCTCATCGCAACCTTGCTCTCCATGGTCGTCGGCGAACTGCTGCCCAAGGGCCTCGCTATCGCCGAACCCTACGATGTGGCGCGTCGAGTCGCCCCCGCGCAGCTGGCATTCACCCGCGTCATGTCCCCGCTCGTGCGCATCATGAACGGCTCTGCCAACTGGATTCTCGGACGCTTCGGCATGGAAGCCAAGGAAGAACTCTCCGCGGCACGCACCCCCGAAGAGCTCTCCTCCATGGTGCGCCGCTCCGCAGAAGAAGGCACCCTCGACTCCGACGCGGCACGCTTCGTGGACCGCACCCTGCGCTTCTCCGAGCTGACCGCCTCCGAAGTCATGACCCCGCGCGGCCAGGTCGCCATGCTCGAAGACACCGCCCCCGTTGCCGAAGTTATCAAGCTGGCACGCTCCACCGGCCACTCCCGATTCCCCCTCTACAAGGGCGACCACGACAACATCGTGGGCGTCGTGCACGTGAAGAAGGCAGTCGGCGTGCCCCCGGAGGTTCGCGAAACTCTCGAAGCCGGCGCCCTCGCAGAAGACGTGCTGCAGGTCCCCGAAACCCTGCACCTGGACGCGCTGCTCACCCAGCTACGCCAGGGCGCCCTGCAGCTCGCCGTGGTCCTCGACGAATACGGCGGAACCGCCGGCATCGCAACCCTCGAAGACCTCGTCGAAGAAATCGTCGGCGAAGTCTCCGACGAACACGACCGCGGCCGCACCGAACGCCCCCTACGCTACGGCAACGGCGACTGGGTGTTCTCCGGCCTGCGCCGCCCCGACGAAATCAACACCCTCATCCCCGGGCTCGAGGTTGAGGAAAGCCCCGAATACGAAACCGTCGGCGGCTTCATGATGGAACGGCTCGGCCGCATCCCCGAAGTAGGCGACAGCGTCCCCGTAACCGGCGGTACCCTGCGCGTCGATACCCTCGAAGGCCGCCGCGTGGACCGCATCCGATTCACCCCCACGCCCGCCACTAGTGCACAGGAACAGACCGAGAAGGGAGGCAACGCATGAACGACTGGGTAGCCATCGCACTGCTCGTCATCCTGCTCGCCGGAAACGCCTTCTTCGTCGCCGGTGAATTCGCCATCATGTCCACCCGACGAGCACAAATCGAACCGCTCGCTGAAGAAGGCAACAAGCGAGCGCAGACCGTCATCTACGCGCTAGAAAACGTTTCGCTTATGCTCGCCACCTGCCAGCTGGGCATCACCATTTGCTCGTTGCTGATTCTGAACGTCTCAGAACCGGCGTTGCACCACATGCTGGAGGTGCCTCTGCACCTGGTCGGCCTGCCCCACGCGATCGTGGACGTGCTCGCCTTCGGTATCACCCTGATCCTGGTCACCTACCTGCACGTGATCTTCGGCGAGATGGTTCCCAAGAACGCCGCCGTGACCCTCGCCGCCCGCGGTGTGGCTCTCTGGATTGTGCCGACCCTGGTGACCTTCTCCAAGATTTTTGCCCCCGTGGTCGCCCTGCTGAACAACCTGTCCAATAAGCTGCTGGCGCTTATGAAGGTCGACGCGAAGGACGAGGTCGCCTCCACCTTCACCCTGGGCGAGTTGCAGACCATCGTGGCAACCTCAACCGCGGAAGGCACCGTGGAAGACGACGCCGGCGTGATTGAAAGCGCCCTCGAATTCACCGAGAAGGACGTCTACGAAATCATGGTGCCCGGCGATAAGCTCGTCACCCTGCCCTTCGGCAGCACTCCCGCCGAACTGGAACGCGCCGTGGCACGCAGCGGCTACTCCCGCTTCGTCATTACCGACAGCGACGGAACCTACATGGGCTACCTGCACGTGAAGGACGCCCTCGCCATCGCCCCCGAACGGTTCGAGGAGCCCTTCCCTTGGTACAAGCTACGTTCCCTGGACACGCTCACACCGACCACCGATATTGACGATGCGCTCGCCTCCATGCAACGCAGCCGAACCCATATCGCGCAGGTTATGGATGAACAGGGCGTAACCCTCGGCGTGGTCTTCCTCGAGGACGTGCTGGAGGAGCTCGTCGGTGAAATCAACGACACCACCCAGGATGCGGTGCGTGAGCGTGTACGCCGACAGCAGTCACGCGAAGCCCAGTAATAAGCCCAGTAGCCGCATCGTGAGATATCCCGAATAAAACGGGAGAATCTTGAACACACAGCCCGCCCGGTGCCCTCGTCAAAGAGGGCGAGGGGCGGGCTGTTTTGCGGTTAAAAACGTCTTATGGATGCCCCCAAGGGGCACTCTCAGACGGCGGGATGAAGCGGCAGTATAAAGTAGCGGTGGGGGAGCGCAGTAGGCTGAGCTAACTATCCCTGTTGCATAAGCTACTAACAGGGAAAAGGGTTGCCTAACAGCACCCAAATGACACCAATAAAGAGTTGTTTATACGGGTGTGCGCATGATGTAGTTAAGGAACCTACAGACTAGAACGAACCGAAAGAGAGCTCTCATGTCGCACCCGAAGATCACCCGCAAGCACTTCCTCACCGCAATGGGCTCACTCGCAGCGTCCTCCCTGCTGCTGGCAGGCTGCGCAACCGAGAACAGCCCCTCCTCCGGTTCGTCCTCCTCGGCTGGCTCCAACAAGGGCAAGGTGAAGGTCGTCGCCTCCACCGACGTCTACGCAGACATCGCCAAGCAGGTTGGCGGCGACTACATTGAGGTCACCGCGCTCATCGCCTCCACCAGCACCGACCCTCACTCCTACGAAGCCACCAGCGCCGACCGCCTCAAGGCAAAGGACGCATCCCTGATCGTCATCAACGGCGCAGGCTACGACCTGTTCCTCGAAGACCTCGCAGGCAAGGACAACGCCTCCCAGAAGATCGTGAACGCGGTCAAGGTCAGCGGCAAGCTCACCGACGCCGAATACACCCACCTGGTCGAGGACCACCGCGGCGGCGAACACCACGAAGACGGCGGCGACCACGCCCACGCACACGAGTTCAACGAGCACCTCTGGTACGACTTCGAAACCATGAAGAAGGTCGCCCAGAAGATCGCTGAAGAGCTCGCAGGCCTCGACTCCGCACACGCTGAGACGTTCCGCACCAACGCATCCACCTTCTCCAAGGAACTGGACGCACTGGACACCACCGCCAAAGCAATCGCCGGTGAAGGCAAGAAGTACCTGTCCACCGAGCCCGTGCCGGACTACCTGATTTCCTCCACCGGCGCAGAGAACGCAACCCCCAGCGAATTCGCTGAGGCAGCCGAAGCCGGCAACGACGTCCCCGCACTCGTCCTGAAGGAAACCAAGGACATGGTCACCGAGAAGAAGGTCCAGCTACTCGCCTACAACGAGCAGACCTCCACCTCCCAGACCAACGAGGTGCTGCAGGCAGCTAAGGACGCCTCGGTGAACTACGTATCCTTCACCGAAACCCTGCCGGAAAACACCAACTACCTGGCATGGATGAAGACCAACGTCAGCAACCTCGAAAAGGCGCTCTCCTAAGTGACTGACAACAATAACGGTGCCGCCCCCGCGATTTCCATTCGCGGGGGTAGCCTCGCTTTCGGGGCCCGCACCCTCTGGAAAGATCTAACCCTCGACATTGGCGCAGGCGAATACTTCGCTGTGCTCGGACCCAACGGCTCCGGCAAGTCCACCTTCCTCAAAGTCGTTCTCGGCCTGACCGGACTCAACGCCGGAGACATCTCTGTGCTCGGCAAACCCGCACGTCTGGGCAACGCCGGCGTCGGCTACGTACCGCAGCAGAAGTCCATCCCCACCTCCACCCCGATGCGCGCCCGCGACCTCGTGGGACTTGGCGTGGACGGGCACCGCTGGGGCATCCGCCTGCACGGCCGCAAATACCGCGCCAAGGTTGACGAACTCCTCGAAGCCGTCGGCGCGACCGAATACGCAAATGTGCCGGTGGGGCTGCTCTCCGGCGGTGAGCAGCAGCGCCTGCGTATCGCCCAGGCGCTCGCGAACGACCCGAAGATTCTGCTGGCTGACGAGGCGCTACTCTCCCTGGACCTCAACCACCAGTACGCGGTGGCTGAGCTGATTCACCGGTTCAACCGTGAACGCGGCGTGGCGGTGGTGTTCGTGACCCACGAAATCAACCCCATCATTGAGCATGTGGATCGCGTTCTCTACCTGGCGAACGGCCGTTTCACGGTCGGCTCGGTGGAAGAGGTCATGACCAGTGAGACTCTCACCTCCCTGTACGGAACCCCGGTGAGCGTTCTCAAGTCTAATGGCCGTTACGTGGTGGTGGGTGAGACTCACGCCAGCGACCACTGCCATATTGAGGGCACCGACCAGAACATTCACGGCTCCCACCTGAAGTCTGGTCTTTCTGAACCGCAGCGCACTCTACACATTCCGGGAGGAACCACTCGATGACCATTCTTGCTTCCCTCCCCGCTCTGGCACCGGTTGCCGCCGCGCAGAATGATTTGCTCTCCCGTATCTTCGTTTTTGACCGCTACGGCGAGCTGCTGCAGATGCTGCAGAACTCCATTTTTGCTGGCGCTGTTCTGGGCCTTATCGGTGGTTTCGTCGGTATTTTTGTGATGATGCGCGACCATGCCTTTGCGGTGCACGGCGTCTCTGAAATGTCTTTCGCGGGTGCCGCCCTTGCCCTGTTGCTCGGCTATGACGTGGTGACCGGCTCCATGGTCGGTTCGATTGCCTCGGCTCTGCTGATTGCCTTTCTGGGCTCTAAGGCGAGCAATTCGAACTCGGTCATTGGTGCGCTCATGCCGTTCGGCTTGGGCTTGGGTATTCTCTTCCTCTCCCTGTACCAGGGCCGTAGTGCGAATAAGTTTGGCCTGCTGACCGGTCAGATCGTGTCCGTGGATGCCGACCAGCTGCACACCATGATTATTGGTGCGGTGGTTATTATTTCCCTGCTGGTGATGGTGTGGCGTCCGCTGAGCTTCGCCTCCCTGGACCCGGAGGTCGCGCGCGCTAAGGGCGTGCCGATGCGCTTTTTGTCCCTGGTGTTCATGGTGATTCTGGGTATTGCTGTGGCGCTGTCGGTGCAGGTGGTCGGTTCGCTGCTGGTGCTGGCGCTGCTGATTACTCCGGCGGCTGCGGCGATGCAGGTAACGGCATCTCCGGTACGCACCCTGATTCTGTCGGTGCTGTTTGCGGAGGCGTCTATTGTGGGCGGTATTCTGCTGGCTCTTGCCGGTTCGCTGCCGATTAGCCCCTACGTGACCAGCATTTCCTTCCTGATTTACGTGGTGTGCCGTGTGATTGGTGGCGTGAAGCGCCGCCATAGCGCGTCGGGCCGCCAGCTGGCTGAGAAGGCATAAGACCTGTAGAAAGAGCCCCACCTCGGGAATGAGGTGGGGCTCTTTCGTTGTCGTGCTGTGTTAGCGCTACGGGTCATGTACCCGGTGCGCAATGCGGGCTCAACCTGTGTGGCGTTGTGTTGCCCTGTCCAGATGCCCTGTGTGTCGTGCTGTAGTGGCGTCGAAGATTTTTGAAGGCGCCGTATCCTTCGAGCAGAAGGGATTCCCCGGTGGGGGAGAGCTCCTCAGAATGAGGGGCTTAGAGGTTGCGGCTTAGCCTGCAACGTTAGCGTGCAGTGCCGCCCTGCGATTCTTCCTCGCGACGTGCCAAAGTGCAGTCCGGGCAGTAACCGGTCACTTCAACCACGTGCTCCAGCTCCGAGAAGCCGTGCTGCTTACCCATAGCCAGTGCCCAGTCCTCAAGAGCGGGTGCTTCCAGCTCAATGGCGGTGCCGCATCGGCGGCAGAGCAGGTGGTGGTGATGGTCCTTTACCTGGCAGTGGCGGTACAGGGTCTCACCCTCAACGCCCTTGACCGAGTCGAGCTCACCGGCGTTAGCCAGCGACTGCAGCACACGGTAGGTGGTTGCGAGAGAGACCTGTTCCTTGCGGTTCGCGAGGGTCAGGTGCAGATCCTGTGCTGAGATGAAATCGCCGAGCTCTTCCATGGTCGCCTTGATGATGCGACGCTGGCGGGTATTTCGGGCTTCGGCGGGCTTCGTAATTCTCCGTACGGGAATATGAGTGTCCATTGCTGAACCTTTCGGGGCGGAAATCCGCCCCATTGTGTGGTCGATCTTGTCTTACGACTTTACACTAGAGGCGTTCAAAAGGTGGTTGATTTGCGCTTTATCTCAAAAATTGAAGTCATCAACAGGCACGAATGAGGGTTAACGGTAGACTAAAACTATGAAAATGACGAAGTACACCCACTCATGTATCCGCCTTGAGAATGAGGGGCGCACCCTCGTTCTTGACCCCGGCAATTTTGCCGCAGAAGGCGAACACGCTACCGCGCTGGAAGACGCCGATTACCTGTTCGTGACCCACGCGCATCCGGACCATTTTGATGGCCCGTCGGTGCTACCGCTGATTGCTGAGCGTGCCGAGTCGCAGACCCCGTTGAAGATTTGGGCTCCCGAGACTGTCGCCCAGGTCATCAAGGAGGCTGTGCCCGCTGCCGAGGTTACCGTTGTTTCCTCTGATTCTGAGTTCAGCATCCCCGGTTTTGAGGTGAAGACCTACGGCGGTCAGCACGCCCTGATTCACCCGCTGATTCAGACCATCGCTAATGTCGGTTACCTGATTAACGGTGCCGTGTACCACCCGGGTGACTCGTTGGTGGTTCCGCACCGCGTGCGTGCGAATACCGTTCTGGTGCCGATTCACGCGCCCTGGTCGAAGGTTCAGGAAGTCATTGATTTTGTGATTGCGACCGGCGCTCAGCGTGTGGTTCCGATTCACAACGGCATGATTAACGCCAACGGCACCGGCATTATTGAGGGCTTGGTGACGAACTTCGGCGCGAAGTACGGCACTGAGCTGAAGCACCTGAACCCCGGCGAGAGCATTGAGGTTGAGGCGTAAGCCTGACCGTTGAGCTTCAAACGCGCCGACGACGGCGCATGAAGGAGATTATATTGTGAGCACGATTTTTACCAAGATTATTGAGGGCGAGATTCCCGGCCGCTTCGTCTGGAAGGACGAGCACTGCGTCGCCTTCCTGGACATCATGCCCCTGTCGGAAGGTCACCTGCTGCTCGTTCCCCGCGCTGAGGTCGACCGTTGGCCCGACCTGCCGGATGAGCTGGCTGCGCACCTGTTCGCTGTGGCGCACAAGATTTCTGGTGCCCTGGATCAGGCGTTTGATAAGGACCGTGTGGCTCTGATGATTGCGGGCTTCGACGTTCCGCACACCCACATCCACCTGTTCCCGGCTGACGGCATGGCTGACTACGATCCCGCCAACGCGAAGAAGGACGCTACCGCAGAAGAGCTGGATGCGGCCGCCGAGAAGGTGCGTGCTGCCCTGCGCGAGCGCGGTCACGGCGAGTTCGTGCCGGAGGCGTAAGCGCCCTTTACAGCGCGTATAAACACGACAACGCGTATAACCACGAAGGAGCCGCCCTCTACAGAACAGTAGAGGGCGGCTCCTTCGTTAATATAGCCCGTTGCTATATCCCGGGGGGAAAGAAACTTAGTGCTTTTCAGCCTTGGAGATCTGGTCAGCCAGGTCCTCGGGGGAGAGGTTAGCGGAGGAGAACTCGGGGGTTAGCGGCAGGTGCAGCTGCAGGCCGGTACCGGGGCAAATCTCGACCTTTGCGGAGCGTAGCTTGAAGTCGACCACGTGGCCGCCCTGAACGTGCTCATCATCGATAAAGTGGGCGTGGCAGCCGGGCACCGAGATGCCCTGCTCGTAGATCGGGGTGCGGAAGCCAACAATCGTGCCGGTCACGTTATCGAACTGGACAATGTCCTCGTTCTCGGTGGCCGCAACCATCTTCGGGTAGGGCTTCTCCTGCTTGATGACGGTGCGGGTGCGGACCCATTCGAACTCGCCGTAAATCTTGATGGCGTACATGTAGTTCTTGGAGACGGTGAAGTCATCCAGAATCTGGGAGGCAGACTTACGGAGTAGGTTCTGCGGTAGTTCGCGCTTAATCATGGGCACGAAGTTGGTGACCACGGCGTAGGGGGTCTGCTGGCGCAGGTCGGGCAGGGATACGGAGCCGTCGTGGCGTACCTGGTAGCAGACGCCGTCGAGGACGACCATTTCGCCGTCGAGGCCGTTGAAGGTACCCACACCGAAGTTGCCGTGGCTCAGGAGCTCACCGATGGTCATCTCGCCATCGTAGATGCCGTCCAGCAGCTGGGACATGAGGCCGGTCTGAAAAACTTCGTTACGGAAAACAGTTTCACCGTTTAGGATGGTCGGCTGATATGCCATGAGATTTCTCCTCGTTACAGTGGATGCGGCGTCAGACGGGTCGGTCGGTCATCGGCGATACTCGCCCTAACTGATGCTAAAAAGGGGAAGGGCGTCGGGGAGAACACGGCGTGTGATGTCGTTTCTCTAGGAATTCGTAGGTGACGCAGGCCGGGCGCACGCACTTTCATTGTACGCCCGTGCAGGAAGAACCCCGGGACTAGCGGGTACGACATCTTATGATGTGACCCTTGAACGGATCACCCTGGCGTGAATTACCCAAGTGCGGCTGACTTAGCGCGGCTGATATACCGCAAGCAACGCGAGGGCATAAAAATAGACTGGCGTTCCCTCCGGTTGCACGACAAAAAGGGAGGGAACGCCAGCACCAACAGCTTAGCCCTTAGAGCCGCTCTAAGCGCAACTAAGGCACACGAAGCTCAACAAGGCAGAAAAATATTAGACACGAACCGTCATCAAAATAGTCCGGTGAGCCTGCACCCCGTAGAAACCCTGCAGACACCCAGCAGAAAACACAACAACGGCCTATACGCTCCCAAAGGAACGTATAGGTCGTTGTGCGCTATCTAGAACTTGCCCCAGAACCCACCCCGGAATTTACCTCAGTGCGGGTGCGGGGCAAAGCCCAGAAGGAAAGATGAGACGCCAGCGAATTAGACGCCAGCGAATTAGACGCCAGCGAATTAGACGCCGTAGTACAGCTGGTACTCAAGCGGGTGCGGAACCAGCGAGAGCGGCTCCAGCTCGTTCTTACGCTTGTAGTCAATCCAAGCCTGAATCAGGTCCTCGGTGAAGACGCCGCCCTCGAGCAGGAAGTCGTGGTCAGCCTCCAGAGCCGCCAGCGCCTCCTCCAGGTTAGCCGGAGCCTTCTTGATGTCCTTAGCCTCTTCAGCGGGCAGCTCGTACAGGTCCTTATCGATCGGTGCCGGCGGCTCAATGCGGTTACGGATACCGTCCAGACCAGCCATCAGCTGAGCAGCAAACGCGAAGTAGGGGTTAGCGGAGGGGTCCGGTGCACGGAACTCCAGACGCTTAGCCTTCGGGTTGGTGCCGGTAATCGGGATGCGGATACCGGCGGAACGGTTACCCTGCGAGTACACCATGTTGATGGGAGCCTCGTAGCCGGGAACCAGACGCTTGTAAGAGTTCACGGTCGGGTTGGTGAACGCCAGAACAGCGGAGGAGTGCTCAATCAGACCGCCAATGTACCAGCGTGCGGTGTCAGAGAGGTTAGCGTAGCCGCGCTCGTCGTAGAAGAGGGGCTCGCCGTCCTGCCACAGCGACTGGTGGCAGTGCATACCGGAGCCGTTGTCACCGAACACGGGCTTGGGCATGAAGGTCACGGACTTGCCCCATGCGTCTGCGGTGCCCTTGATGACGTACTTGAACTTCAGCAGGTCGTCAGCAGCCTTGGTGAGGGTGTCGAACTTGTAGTTGATTTCTGCCTGGCCGGCTGCGCCCACCTCGTGGTGGCTACGCTCAACCTCAAGGCCAACCTCGTCCATTGCTACGCACATTGCGTCACGCAGGTCAGCCTGCTTGTCGACGGGGGAGACGGGGAAGTAGCCGCCCTTGACGGGGGTCTTGTTGCCCAGGTTGCCGCCCTCTTCCTTCCGGCCGGTGTTCCAGGGTGCCTCATCGGAGTCGATCTTGTAGAACACGGAGTTCGGCTCGACCTGGTAGCGGACGTCCTCGAAGACGAAGAATTCAGCCTCGGATGCGAAGAATGCGGTGTCTGCAATGCCGGTGGACTGCAGGTACGCCTCGGCACGCTCAGCGACACCGCGGGGGTCACGGTGGTAGGGCTCGCCGGTGCGGGGGTTCACGATGGAGCAGATGATGACCAGGGTCTTCTCAATGCGGAAGGGGTCAACGTACGCGGACTGAACGTCGGGGATCAGCTGCATGTCGGACTCTGCAATGCCCTGGAAGCCGCGAATGGAAGAGCCATCAAAAAGCTGGCCGTTGACGAAGAAATCGTCATCAATCGCCTTAGCGGGCAGGTTGAAGTGCTGCTGCACGCCGGGCATGTCGGTGAATCGGATATCAACGAAGACTACTTCTTCGTTCTTGATAAAGTCGAGAACTTCCTGGGGGCTGGTAAACATGAGGACTGCTCCTTGTTCGACTGACGGTGCAGGAGGGTATCTTCCCTCATCACATTCAGTCTTTGGTTTAGTTTTTGGCCGCGGGCAAAACCCTGTGACATATCAAGCATAGTGGTTATTTTTTGCGCGTGCGTGACTATCGTGTTTCGGTAATGTTACAAATCCTGGAAAGGAGTTACATCTTGGTTGTCTTACGACACACAGCGCAGATGCTAACGCCCTCTAATAAAGCTCTAGTAAAGCCAACATCAATGCCAGCAACGCAATAACCGGGTATAACAAAAGGCCCCGGCCCTCCCCCCACGGGAAGAGCCGGAGCCTTCAAAACCTTATATCAGCGTCTCGCTTAGCGGCCGCGCATCGCACGACGGTCCGGGCGAGCACGCATCGGGTCAACACCCTTCGGCAGACCATTCATCGGGTTACGCATAGTGTTCAAGGTGCTCAGACGACCAGAAACAACCTGCATCTCCTGCTGAGTTAGAGCCTTCGGAAGCTTGTTCATAGTCTTCACAACGTCCTTGAGCTCAACCTGACCCTCATCGTGACCGGTCTCAATCACATGAACCGGCACACCGGGAGCCACACGAGCCAAGTGCTTCTTCTCAGTGTTCACCAGCGAGTTCACGCGGCTGTGAGGGCCCTCGGTCACCAGCACAATACCGGGACGGCCCAGCGCACGGAACACCAGATCCTGGTTGCGGTTCGCAGCAACGGGCTGCTCCTCAACAATCCAGCCGCGGCGCACCGAGTTCATCGCCGCACCACTACGACCGGGCTGGTTCTCAATCTGAGCAAAAGCCGCAGTCTGCGCGCGGCGACCCAGCAGAAGCATCGCCACAATAGCGGCAACGCCCAGACCCAGAATCAGGAAAGTAATCCAGTTACCCAGGGCAATACCGATGAGGAGGAAAACCAAAAGGGTACCCAGAGCCGACAGACTCAGAATCCAACCGATATTCGGGTCGGACTTCTTGGTCATCTGGTAGACCTGCTTCATCTGGGCGAAAGTGCCCGGAGTGCGTTCCTTCTTCTTTTTCTTCTCTTCGCGCTTATCTGCCACGATTCTTCCTCGGCTGGTTCTTCCGCGGCCCCGAGAAGCGCCTCAAACGCTCACGGAACCATAGTGACGTAACGATGCAGTGTATGCCTGCAATTTTTCTAGTTTACCCTACCCGCACAAGGGACGGGGCATAAGGGGAGGCTCCCCGAACACCGGACGAACACCGGGTTCGAGGAGCCTCAACGCTCTCAGAAAGATTCTGAAAAGGCTTAGTAGCCCGCAGCCACCAGGGAGGAGGCTTCCTGCAGGGCTGCACCCTCACCCTCAATGTGGGCAAGGTTCTCAGGGATCGGGTAGCCATTCTTACGCATTGCACGAGCCCACAGGCGACCTGCACGGTAGGACGAGCGAACCATCGGGCCCGCCATAACGCCGGCGAAACCAATCTCCTCAGCCATGTTCGCGAAATCCACGAACTGCTGCGGCTTCACCCAACGCTCAATCGGGTGGAAGAGCGGACCGGGGCGCAGGTACTGGGTGAGGGTAATGATGTCACAACCAGCATCGTGCAGATCGCACAGCGCCTCGTAAATCTCGTCATCGGTCTCGCCCATACCCAGAATCAGGTTGGACTTGGTGACCATGCCGCCTTCCTTAGCCTGGGTAATAACATCCAGGGAACGCTCGTAACGGAACGCCGGGCGAATCTGACGGAAGATACGGGGAACGGTCTCCAGGTTGTGCGCGAATACCTCAGGCTTAGCGTCAATCACCTTCTGAACATGCTCGGGAACACCCTTGAAATCGGGGACAAGCATCTCAACGCCGGTGTTCGGGCACATCTTGTGAATCTGACGGGTAGTCTCTGCGTACAGCCACGCACCGCCGTCTTCCAGATCGTCACGAGCAACACCGGTCACGGTTGCGTAACGCAGACCCATGACCTTCACATTCTTAGCAACCTTGAACGGCTCAGCGTAGTCAACAGCAACAGGCTTGCCGGTCGCAATATTGCAGAAGTCGCAACGGCGGGTACACTCGGAACCACCAATCAGGTAGGTTGCCTCACGGTCTTCCCAGCACTCGTAAATATTGGGGCAGCCAGCCTCTTCACACACGGTGTGCAGGCCCTGACCGCGAGCCAGCTCACGCATCTCGTTGTATTCGGGGCCAACAATAGCCTTGGTCTTAATCCAGTGAGGCTTCTTCTCAATGGGAACCTCAGCGTTGCGGGCCTCCACACGCAGTAGCTTGCGTCCTTCAGGTGCGGTGCTCAAAAGTCTTCTCCTTGGTCTAGATGTGCCCTCTGTGCAGGTGGGCCATCTTCTATTTTACGCCCGCTCAGGCGTAGGTGAAACTGAATTTCGTATATGACGAACAAAGCCGGACGCGTTACGTGTACGGCCTGCTCGATGCTTCTTGACTGCGTCTAACCCTGCGTTTAGTCCTGCGCCGCAATGGGCTCGAAAGACTCCGCCAGGCGGTCCTGGTACTTCAGAAGCTCCGCCTCCAGCGGCTCCAAAATATCGGCGGGGGTGACGGTGCGGCCCAGCTGCTCCGAAATGGTGGTAACACCCGCATCGCTAATACCGCAGGGAATGAACTGCTGGAAAGGTGCAGTGTCATTGCAGCAGTTAATCGCGAAGCCGTGCATGGTGGTGTTACGCGAAACGCGCATGCCCAGTGCCGCGATCTTCTTGTCCTGGGTGACGCCGTCGCCCAGAATCCACACGCCGCTACGACCCTCAACGCGCTCACCCTTAATGCCCAGACCAGCCAGGACGTTAATGATGATTTCCTCGATGATGCGCACATACGCCACCACATCAATGGGCTCGGGCAGACGCAGAATCGGGTAACCGGTCAGCTGGCCGGGGCCGTGCCAGGTCAGCTTGCCGCCGCGGTCAATCTTGACGACGGGGGTGGACTTGTCTGCGGGGTACTCGTGATCTTCGGTACGTTTACCGGCGGTAATCACTGCCTCGTGCTCAAGTAGAAGAATCGTATTCTGGCGGGTGCGGTTAGCCACCTCATCGTGGATGCGGTACTGCTCGTCCAGGCACTCAACATAGTTCACATAGTTCGGGGCGAAGCCCACGCGTTCAATCGTCACAGACATACTCTCTACCTTAGTACTGCTAATGGAGGGAAGAAAATTAGGGCGCCCTGAATCACGTGATGAGCGAACACGTCGGAATGTTACGGGCGGGTGTGGTGGATAGTGAGGGGTGAATATTCCAGGTGTTGATTTTAGGGTTGCATGGTTTATTTATAGTGTTTTATTGAGTCTAAACATATTATTTGGTGTTATTTGATAACATAATGGTATGAGAAGCAAAGAAGCACACGTTCTGGAAAGCATCGCCAACTCGGCCCTGCCCACCCTGCAGATTGTCGAGTACCGGGGCGGAACCGCCGAGAGCGCACCCTCTGTAACTCCCGTATCCCCGGTAACCTCCGCGCGCCCCGGACGCTACACCCTGCGCACCATTGCTGCACCCGAGAGCTCCGCTCCCTCCGCGCCCACTCTGCGCGCGGCAGCCAACGGGTACGGATTCGAAGAAAGCACGGATGCATCCGCTCACGCCCAGACCCCGCAGGTAGCCGCCGCCCTGCGGAACGCACCCGGAGTCGCCAAACTCCACGCCGTCACCAGCGAGGAGTACGACAGCAAGCTGTGCCTCTGGTACGAGCCCCTCGACGCGGGCACCCTCGACAAGCTCCTGCGTGCTCGCACCCTGAACCCCGCCGAGCTCATGACCCTGGCGCGCACGCTACACCGGGCACTCGGCAGCCTCAAAAAGGTGGGGGAGGGACGCGCCGAGCTGAGTGCCGAATACATTGCGCTGAGCGCCGCCGGAGTACCCAAACTCCTTCTACCAGATGCCGTCTATCGTGAAGCGGAATCTCTCGACGCTGAACAGCTCACAGTCGCTTACGGTGACTACGCGCGTTCCGCCGCCGCCCTGCTCTGGCAAGCCGCCTGCGGCCACAAGCCGGAACCCTCCGCCGCCCGCGTACCCCTCTCACTGCGCATGGGCGCTACCGGCGCTACCGGCGCAACAGCTAATGGCGCGCCCAGCAACGAGTGGGTCGAACGCCTCGGCCGTGCCCTCGAATACCTTCTAGACGCACCCGCCCAGGAGGCGGCGGCCGCCGGACTGAGCTCCGTGGTAGCGCTCGCGGAGGAGGTGCCGCCTCGCCCGCTCAACGTGTACCTGAGCTGTTCCGAACGCGCCCGCGCGCTGATTCCCGTTGCGGTAGATCCCGCGCCGGTGCAGAAGCCCTCAAAGCTCCAGAAGACGCAACGTTACTTGTCAGAACGTATGCCCCGCGTGAAGAAGCCAGCAGCTGCCACAGGCTCTAAGCCGTTGAGTCCCGCAAAGAGTGCACCAACCCCGAAGAGCGCAGAAGCGACGGATGCATCCCGACTGGCGGCGCTACGCGGTGCGCTGAGCCGCCCCTCCGTACGTCTGGGCGTAGCCGCGCTGGCTCTGGGGGCTATCGCCCTGCCGCTCGGGTTCACCGCCTACGGGCAGAACGCCCCGGCAACGGCACAGCCCGTGTCCGCGCAAGCCGCGAACGTAGCGGGGGAGCAAGCATCCGGCGGAACGGAAGAACAGAGTCAGACTGTGCAGGGTGAGCAGATTCTACGTGCCCTCATCGACCAGCGAAACCAAGAACGCCGTGCCCGAGGCGGCGCAGAGCTCACTGTCGACACCGCCGAAGAACTCAGCCGCGACAGCGAGAACATCCGCGTTATGGCGGTAGTCTCCGCACCCGGCTACCGCGCCGATAAAACTGAGCAGGATGCCCGTAAACTCAGCGAAGAAAACGGCGTCACCCGCCAGAAAGTCATCTTCGACCTGCACCGCGGTGAGAAAGGCTGGGAGATAGCCCGCGCCGAACCCGTACCGGCATAGCTGACGCCGCGTAACTGACACCATGCAGCTGACGCCGCGTAACTGACACCGTAGAAACGCGGACACAACAAAAGGCGGCGGCCCCACCCACCGAAGTGGATGGAACCGCCGCCTTCTGCTCACTGTCCGGGAAAACCCGGAGAGCTACGCTCGGTTACCCATCAGGGCACCGCCACAAGGAAACTTCCTTGAATCTATGCAGGTGTCTTAGAGACCCAGCTCAGACTCGAAGTTTGCCTCCTCCAGGCGGGTCTTGAGGGTGTGCAGGAAGCGACCAGCGTCCGCACCGTCGACCACGCGGTGATCGTAGGTGAGGGACAGGTAGCACATGGAGCGGATAGCGATAACGTCGTTACCGTCAACATCCTTAACAACCATGGGGCGCTTCACGATGGAACCGGTACCGAGGATTGCAACGTTCGGCTGGTTGATGATCGGGGTGTCGAACAGTGCACCGAAGGAACCAATGTTGGTGATGGTGAAGGTCGAACCCGACAGCTCCTCGGGGGAGATGTCGCCGGTGCGTGCGCGGCCACCCAGGTCGCCAATAGCCTTTGCCAGGCCAGCAATGCCCAGGTCAGAAGCGTTCTTGATGACGGGAACCAGCAGACCCTTGGGGGTGTCCACAGCAATAGCGATGTTCTCGGAGCCGTGGTAAGTGATCTGCTTGTAGTCTTCGGTCATGGAAGCGTTCAGAGCGGGGTGCTGCTGCAGAGCCTCAGCGGATGCCTGGACGAAGAAGGGCAGGAAGGTCAGCTTAGCGCCCTCACGAGCAGCGAAGCCGTCCTTAGCCTTTGCACGCAGCTGAACGATGCGGGTCACGTCAACCTCGGTGACCTGGGTCAGCTGGGTGGAGATGTCCAGGGACTCACGCATACGCTTTGCAATAACCTGGCGGATACGTGCGGTCTTCTCGACGGTGCCACGCTTGGGGGAAACCTCGAAGGTGTGCGGTGCCTTTGCGGAACCAGCAGCCGGAGCAGCAGCTGCAGCGGGAGCAGCAGCGGCGGGAGCAGCGGAACCCTTAGCAGCGATAGCAGCCTGAACATCCTGCTTGCGGATGCGGCCACCAACACCGGTGCCCTTGACGGTGGACAGGTCGATGCCGTTGTCCTTAGCGAGCTTACGGACCAGCGGGGTCACGTATGCTTCGCCCTCAGCAGCTGCCGGAGCGGCAGGTGCAGCGGGAGCTGCAGGAGCTGCAGGAGCTGCGGGTGCAGCGGGTGCAGCCGGAGCAGCAGCGGGTGCTGCAGGAGCTGCGGGAGCCTCAGCAACCGGAGCGGGAGCAGCCGGTGCAGCAGCAGCGGAAGCGTCGCCGATGATAGCCAGAACCTGGCCAACCTCTGCGTCCTCATCCTCGGGGATGCGGATCTCGAGCAGGGTACCTGCTACGGGGGAGGGAACCTCGGTGTCAACCTTGTCGGTGGAAACTTCAACCAGGGGCTCGTCAACCTCAACCTGCTCGCCAACTTCCTTCAGCCAGCGGGTAACGGTGCCCTCGGTGACGGACTCGCCCAGTGCGGGCAGTACGACCTCGATGCCTGCAGCAGCAGCTGCGGGAGCAGCCGGAGCAGCAGCGGGTGCAACGGGAGCCTCAGCAACCGGAGCGGGAGCTGCGGGAGCCTCAACAGCTGCGGGAGCAGCCGGAGCAGCAGCACCGGAACCGTCGCCAATGATAGCCAGAGCAGCGCCGACCTCGACGTCCTCGTCCTCGGGGACGAGAATCTGCTCAACAACGCCTGCTACGGGGGAGGGAACCTCGGTGTCAACCTTGTCGGTGGAAACCTCAACCAGGGGTGCGTCAACCTCAATGGTGTCGCCGACCTCAACGAGCCAGCGGGTAACGGTACCCTCGGTCACGGACTCGCCCAGTGCGGGCAGTACTACGGTGTGGGACATAATCTTTCCCGTTCTCCTTGTGAATGCTTGAACTAGAAAAATGTGAGCGGCGACCCGGATGCGCGCCGCATGCGTCGAAACATATCGACGCGCATCCGGATAGGGGCGTTGTTCAGCGGATACGCCCGGCAACCGCTAACGACCAACGGTCGTCAATACTAAGCTGACGCGCTAACGCCAGTCAGCAAAATTTATGCGCTGTGCAGCGGGGTGCCGTTCAGGACCATTGCAGCCTCACCCAGGGACTCGTTCTGAGTCGGGTGTGCGTGGATAAACTTAGCGACGTCCTCGGGGAATGCTTCCCAAGCAACCCACATCTGAGCCTCACCAATCTGCTCACCCATGCGCTTACCAATAGCGTGAACACCAACGATGGGGCCGTCCTTCTGGCGGACAACCTTCACGATACCGGTAGCACCGAGGATAGCGGACTTGCCGTTACCAGCCAGGTTGTACTCAGCGGTCTCAACGTTCTCAGCGCCGAACTTCTCCTTAGCCTTGGGCTCGGAGTAACCAACGGAAGCGATCTCCGGGTCACAGAAGGTGACCTTGGGGATGTTCACGTCTTCAACGATGGAGGGGTTCAGGCCAGCGATTTCCTCAGCAACGAAGATACCCTGCTGGTAACCGCGGTGAGCCAGCTGAACGCCGGGGACGATGTCGCCAACAGCGTAGATGTTGCCCACACCGGTGTGCAGACGCTCGTTAGCCAGGACGAAGCCGCGATCCATGGGGATGCCCTGCTCCTCGTAGCCCATGTTTGCAGTGTTCGGGCCACGACCAACAGCAACCAGAACGATCTCTGCCTCGAAGACCTTGCCGTCAGCCAGGGTGACCTTAGCACCGTTAGCGTCCTGCTCAACCTTCTCGAAGAGGGTGCCGGTGTTGAACTTGATGCCGCGCTTCTTGAACGCACGCTCCAGAACCTTGATGATTGCCGGGTCCTCGTTGGGAACCAGGTTCGGCAGGCCCTCGATGATGGTGACGTCAACGCCCATAGCGTTCCACATGGATGCGAACTCGCAACCAATCACGCCGCCACCGAGCACGATAGCGCTCTTGGGCAGGTAGTCCATCTCCAGTGCCTCAGTGGAGGTCAGAACGCGACCCTCAATGGGCAGACCGAAGGTCTTGGAGACCGAGCCGGATGCCAGGATAATGTTCTTACCCTTGTACTCAACACCACCGACGGTGATGGTGTCCTGAGCGGTCAGCTTACCCTCGCCGGGGATAACCTCTACGCCCTTCATCTTCAGCAGGCCTGCAAGACCCTTGAACTTACCGGAGACGATGCCGTCCTTGTAATCGCGAACCTTGCCCATTTCGATGGACTGCAGCACAGCGTTAACGCCAACCTTGGACGCCTCGCGTGCCTCTTCAGCCAGCTCAGCAGCGTGCAGGTACGCCTTGGTGGGGATACAGCCGGTGTGCAGGCAGGTGCCGCCGACCTTTTCCTTCTCGATCAGGCCGACGGTGAAGCCTAGCTGGCGTGCGCGAATAGCTGCAGAGTAGCCAGCGGAACCGCCGCCGAGGATGAGGATGTCGAATTCTTGAGCCACGATATTGCTCCCTTGCATAGTTGTTGGGGCTAAAGACCCCTGCAATGAGTTCTTTACCAATTTATTGGTAGGTTTCCCAGCATGCGCGAAAGGCCCGCGACTTACAAAAAATCGCGCGCCCCTCCGCGTACGCAGAAAAACACTTAATACAACAATACCCCCGTTGACGGTCGTTTAAGTTCACTCAGGGCGGTTTTAGCCGATTAATCGCCCAAACACCGCAAATTTTTCACCACGCAAGAAAAGCGGCGCGTCATAGAACAACCAGATGGCAGGGAACAGTCAGATGGCAGGACCACCACCTCGGTCGCACTGAACCGGTCAAGAACAGAACCAGTCAAGAACAGATGCAGAGGAGGGCACCCCGGTAGGAATACCGAGAAGCCCTCCTCAGATCAGCTCTATGCTGGCGGATGTCTATGCTGGTGGATGCGCACGGACACGTACCTAGTGATGCCGCGCGCCCAGTAAAGCTACAGGCTACTTAGCGTAGGACTGGATGAAGTTCACCAGGGTAGCGGTACCGAAGCCGGTACCTTCCTTCGGGGTGAAGCCGTAGGGAGCCTCTTCGTTGAACGCGGGGCCCGCAATATCCAGGTGAGCCCAGGGTATGCCCTCGCCCACGAACTCCTTCAGGAACAGACCCGCAGTCAGCGCGCCACCGTAGCGGGAACCAATGTTCTTGATGTCAGCAACGGGGGACTCCAGGCTCTTACGCAGGTAGGACTCCAGCGGCATCGGCCAGTAAGCCTCACCCGCAGCTGCACCGGCTGCAATCACGCGGTCGCGAATCTCCTCGTCACCGAGCAGAGCCGCAGTGCGCAGACCCAGAGCAGCCATAGCGGCACCGGTCAGGGTAGCGATGTCCAGGATGACGTCCGGGTTCGACTCGGAAGCCAGGGCGATACCATCAGCCATGACCAGGCGGCCCTCAGCGTCAGTGTTCAGCACCTCAACGGTACGGCCATCACGCATGGTGATAATGTCCTCCGGGCGCAGTGCGTGACCGCCGGGCATGTTCTCAGCCAGGCACAGGTAGCCGGTGACAGCAACCGGAACATCCAGCTCAGCAGAAGCAACCACAGCGCTCAGAACCGATGCCGCACCAGCCATATCGCACTTCATGGTCATCATCGAAGCGGCAGGCTTCAGCGAGTTACCACCGGTATCGAAGGTGATACCCTTACCAACCAGAGCAACGTGAGCCTTCGGGTTCTCCGGGGTGTACTTCACAACGGCAAGAACCGGCTTGCGGGGCGAACCCTGACCAACACCGGAAATGCCGCCGAAGCCCTCCTCTGCCAGGCGGTCGTGGTGGAACAGTTCAATCTCAATGTTCGAGTAATCCTCAGCGACCTCAGCAGCGAACTCAGCGAAAGTCTCCGGGTACAGGTGCGACGGGGGCAGGTTCACCAGGCGGCGAGCGTCCTTAGCGGTCTCGCCCAGAACCAGGCCGTGCACCAGAGCCTCTTCAGCCTCTTCCTGATCAATCGAAGAAACAATCAGAATGGACTCGATTTCTTCCTTGATCGAATCCTTGGTCTTGAAACGCAGACCCTCTTCAATGAAGTTGCCCAGCACAGCGCCGTGAGCAATAGCCTCAATTTCCTCTACCGAAGAAACGCCGAAATCGAAAGCGACCTCCTCAGCGGAACCAGCCAGCTGACGAGCCGCAGAACCGGCGGCGTAACGCAGAGCATCCAGGCGCTCCTGACCCTCAGCGGTATCGGAGCCCAGACCCGCCAGCGCCACAATGCCGGCACCGGTGTCCTCAAGACCGGGCAGACGCAGCAGCTGATCGGGTGCGCCCGAAGCGCCCAGCGCCTCCAGCAACTCGTTAATACCCTCAACAGAGTCCTCAGACAGGGAGCTCGGTGCCAGGTACGCACCGTCCGAACCCTTCAAAACGCCCAGAACCAGAACGTCAGCTTCGAGCGCTTCAAGGTCGGTGCTGTGAATAGACAGAGACAGAGACATCGTTACTCCTTTGCGTATGTCTTCTCAAATAGTCGGGGCACATCCTCGCGCCCGAAAAACTCAACTGTAGGCCCTCGAAGAGTGAGGATGAATACCGCCGCGTAAAGCCACGCGGACTACTGCTTCTACTCTACACGGATATGTAGGAGGGCGTGAGGTTCAGCTCTCACCCCGAACAGCTGGCAGAACAGAAAAAATGCACAAGAAGCCGAGCTGCAGCGCCTTAAGAACGTCGACGAGACACCAAGCAAGTTCACCTACTGCGAGAAAAGCCCGCACACTGTCGAGACAGGGCAGTAGTGGCATAAAATGAAAGACTACGGAAAACGTCAGATAACAGAAGACGCCCCTTCGCCCCGAGCATAGAACTGCTGAGATACGTTTGTGCGCGGCGCGAACCAGACAGAAGTGAGGAGGCACGATGCTCAACCCCGAAGATCTCTACTTAGCCAACACCAAAATATTGGACGACCCCAGGATGCACGGGCTAACCCTCGTCATCGCCCTCTCCAGCCCGCAAGACGCAGGCTCCACCGCCGGCCAGCTCGGACAGGTGCTACTCAGCGAACTCAAAAACATTGAAATCGTCGAGTTCGACAGCGACCAGCTGCACAACTACCGTGCCCGCCGCCCCTACATTCGCTACGAAAAAGACCATTTCGAAACGCCGCAATACCCGCAGCTGAAGCTCTACGCCGTAGAAGATAGCCTCGACAAGCCGTTCCTGCTGCTCACCGGTGCCGAACCGGATCTGCAGTGGCAGCGCTTCGAAAAGGCGGTGCTGACCATCGCCCAGCGGGTCAAGCCATCCCTGGTCGTGCTGGTCTCCGCATTCCCCATGCCGGTGCCGCACACCCGCCCCTTCCCGATTACCGCGCACGGCTCCCGCAAGGATCTGATTCGCGGCATCTCCCCGTGGAAGCCCAGCGCGGACGTGCACGCGACCGTCACCAACCTGCTGGAAGTGCTCTTCACCGAAAACGGAATCGACACCGTCGGCTTCGGCGTGAACATTCCCCAGTACATTTCGGAGGCGGACCTGCCGCAGGGCACCCTCACCGCCCTCGAACACGTGGGCATGGCCGCGCACCTCTCGCTACCCACCGAGAACCTGCGCGAAGCCGCACGCCACGTGCACAGCCAGATTAACGATCAGGTCAAGCAGAACCCCGAAATTGGTCGCATGATCACGACCATGGAAGAGAACTACGACGAGAACTTCCGCACCTCCGACATTGCGGTTCCCCTCTCGCGCCGCGACGCGCACAACGTGCCCAGCCGCGACGAGATTGGTGCGCTCTTCGAGCGGTTCCTCGACGAACAGTAAAGCGTGCGCAGTAGGGGAAAGCACTCGGGGCGCCCTTACTCTGCATGACGGAATATGACGCGGCACCCCGCGCCGCTGTGGACAAACCCCGGTAAACAAACGAACAATACGAATAAATCTGTGGAACCAACGGACACATGAACCGAAGTATCCACAGATTTATTCGTTTAACCTGAGCACCCGCACAAACCATGCCACCGTGAAGGCATGAACGCAAATAATATCCCCAATGGCAACATCCCCAACGGCAATACCCCCAACAGCGACCACTTCCACAGCGGCTACGACACGCCCCCGCCCATCCGCAACGAATACGACGTGCTCAGCTGCGCCCTCCACCAGCACGGCTACTGGCCCGACCACTCACTCATCATCCTCACCGCAACCGATGACACCCTCGGCCCCAGCCTGCGCGTCAACCTACCCGACGAACCCTGCACCCACAGCGAACGCGCCGACTTCCTACACGAAACCTTCACCAAACTCCCCACCCACCACAACGGCGAAACCCTCACCCGCTTCTACGCCATCATCATCGACGGCGACAACACCGTACGCCAACGCCAACTGCACCCCAACACCGCGCAACTTGCCGCCATCGAAGAAATCCAACAGGACGTCGACACCCAAATCCCCATCAACGCATGGCTCCACCTGCTCCACGACCCGCGCATCGTCAGCGAACTACGCTGCGAAGACGTCATCTACGCAGGCGGCGCCAGCATCTGGGCGCTCAACCCCGAACAGCAGGCACTCACCCTCCTCGCACCCATCGAAGAAATCCGCCACAGCAGCTATTACACCTGGCTCACCCGCCACGGCGACACCATCGCCGACACCGCCCAACACAACTACGCCCACAGCCCCTGGGACACCGACCCCACAACCAACCCCGAAACCCGCCACGACTGGGAAAACGCCGTAGAACTCTGGGACAACACCCGCACCAACACCGTCCAGAACGACGAAGCCCGCCACACAGACATCCGCACCATCTACCGCCAAGCCCAAATCGACCTCTGCTACTGGGACGCCGCCATCAACGCCGCCGCGCACCTGCTCACCACCCACCCGGTCAATAACGCCGACACTGACCCTGACTGCCCCACCATCGGTGATGCACTCCGCGAACTCATCCCCGCCGAAGTCGCCGGGCACCTACGCGCCTCCACCGCACCGGTAACCCTCAACCCCATCACACCCGAAATGCTCACCTACCTCGCCGGATACGGGCTCAACCACGCCCAAAAAATGCTCGCCCACCTGCATTACTCCGCCCAATACACCTACCACGCCTTCGGTGGCGAATATCCCAGCACCAGCCCCAACTTCGTGCCGCTCGAACCACCCCACTACGGCACCCGCATCACCCGCAAAACCTACATACCCGCCAGCTTCACCCACGCACTCAGTGCCACAGCAGGCACCGAACAGGCACACGTACGCGCCGTGCCCGAAAAATGCGTGCAATGGCAAGACTGGATCCGCCGCACCCACCGCAGCATCCAACAAGCCAACCCCAACCACTGGGCGCTCCAAGAACTCAGCCCCGCCGACCACGCCAGTGCAGCCGAACTCAACACCATCAGCCGCGACCTGCTCCCACGCCTCGACGAACACCCCAACGACCACAACGCCCAAAACAAACTCGAAAACCTCAAACAACGAATCGACGAAAGCTGCACCACCAGCGAATACATCACCAAACACCACGCCGTCTACACCCACTACCTCAACGCCCTCAAAGGAAAACTAGACAGCCCCCACTGGGCACGCCTCAACGCACTCGAACTACTCACCAGCCTGCTCACACCCCACAGCACCGACGGAGAATACGCCGCACTACGCAACACCCAAGCCTGGACCAACTGGTACAAGGGCTACAGCACCTACGCCCGCCTACTCCGCCAAGAAGCCCACCGCCACACATCCGGAAAGGACCTCAACATCCTCGACGTACACCTCAACGCGGGCAACCTACCCGCCTGGATCAAACACACCATCTGCGGCGAACCCGGAACACACCGCGAACCCATCAGCACCCTCAAACCCCGAAAACCCTAAAACCGGCCCCTAAAAGCGGTGCCTAAAGCGAAGTACAAATAGGGGAGGGGCGCGCCACCGGGCACGCCCCTCCCACCGACTCCTCCCACCTACAACCACACACAGCCGCACCCACCCAAAACCAGGCCCACAAGCCCCCAAACAGCGCGTCAAGTTGAAAGCAACCAAAAATCTGCAATACTTATATATTGACCCCGTATAGTCAATGCGCTACAACGCGCCCTCAAACCGCTCCACACAACGAGCAACGGAACCCTGCAAACCGCCCAACGCACGCGGAATAAAACCCGCCCCCACAGCGTTAAACCGGACAAACGCAGCAAACACCCCGACCGAGGACGCCAGCACAGACTTGACAGGGTCTTAGGTGTTTTGCAAACAAAACACCCCACCACAAGCCAGAAAGGGTTCTAGTGGCACCTGCAACCAGCAAGAAGACCGCGACCGGCGACGCAACTGAAGAAACCGTCGCAAAAACAACCACCAAGACCACCCGCACCAAGAAGGCAACCACCAAAGCCGCAGCGGCAACCGAAGACACCACCGGCGCAACCGCCGAAACCGGTGCTGAAACCACTGCCGAAACTACTGCCGAAACCGAGGCAGACAAGCCCAAGCGCACCCGCAAAACCACCACCACCACCAAAACCGCAACCAAGCGCAAGACCGGTGGCCGCCGCAAAAAGAGCGACGACGAATTCGACCTCGGACTCGACGAAGAACTCGAAACCACCGACGCCGAAGACGAAACCGACGAAGAAGACGAAGAAACCGTAGCCAAAAAAGAAGAAAAGAAGGCCGCGGAAGAAGTAGCAGCCAAGGGTTCCGGCTTCGTCCTCACCGCAAACGACGACGACGACGCACCCGCACAGCGCGTCGTCACCCCCGGCGCAACCGCCGACCCCGTCAAGGACTACCTCAAGCAGATTGGCAAAGTCTCCCTGCTCAACGCACAGCAGGAAGTCGACCTCGCCATGCGCATCGAAGCAGGCCTCTACGCCGAACACAAGCTCGCCGAAAACCCCGACATGGACAAAGAACTCAAAAAGGCCATGCGCTGGGTCGTCCACGACGGCAAGCGAGCCAAGAACCACCTGCTCGAAGCCAACCTGCGACTCGTCGTCTCCCTCGCCAAGCGCTACACCGGCCGCGGCATGCTCTTCCTCGACCTCATCCAGGAAGGCAACCTCGGCCTCATCCGCGCCGTCGAAAAGTTCGACTACTCCAAGGGCTTCAAGTTCTCCACCTACGCAACCTGGTGGATCCGCCAGGCCATCACCCGCGCAATGGCAGACCAGGCCCGCACCATCCGCATCCCCGTGCACATGGTAGAAGTCATCAACAAGCTCGCCCGCGTGCAGCGCCAGATGCTCCAGGACCTCGGCCGCGAACCCACCCCCGAAGAACTCGGCAAGGAACTCGACATGACCCCCGAAAAGGTCATCGAAGTCCAGAAGTACGGCCGCGAACCCATCTCCCTGCACACCCCCCTCGGTGAAGACGGCGACTCCGAATTCGGCGACCTCATCGAAGACTCCGAAGCAGTCGTCCCCGCAGACGCAGTGTCCTTCACCCTTCTGCAGGAACAGCTCCACTCCGTGCTCGACACCCTCTCCGAGCGTGAAGCCGGCGTGGTCGCAATGCGCTTCGGCATGACCGACGGCCAGCCCAAGACCCTCGACGAAATCGGCAAGGTCTACGGCGTGACCCGCGAACGCATCCGCCAGATTGAGTCGAAGACCATGTCGAAGCTCCGTCACCCCTCGCGTTCGCAGGTACTGCGCGACTACCTGGACTAGTACTCCGACTACCAACAACGGCGCACCGGTTCCCGCTCGCGGGGGAGTGCCCCCTCTGCGGCGCCGGGGCGCCTTGAGGACGGAGCCCCCGCTACGCGTGACCGGCTACGCCGTAAGGTTTAGTTTCGCTAGTTCTAGCACATACAGAAAAGGCTCTCCGACATACCGGAGAGCCTTTTCTGCTACTTATATGCGGTTGGAGCGACGGCTTGTGGACGATGCTCGCGGGGGAGTGCCCCCTCTGCGGCGCCGGGGCGCCTTGAGGACGGAGCCCC